>TARA_R110002167_G_scaffold23741_2_pt1 | contig 32998 bp, 24 predicted proteins | sample TARA_R110002167 | Tara Oceans TARA_R110002167 (sample SAMEA4398238) | marine metagenome | biome: Polar Biome; feature: [MES] marine water layer (ENVO:01000295) within the mesopelagic zone...; material: water (ENVO:00002006), including particulate matter (ENVO:01000060) such as......
GGAATTGGCTTGGACTGACCCTGCCTCTAAAGTAAACTTTGGTACAGCTCCTGCTTCCGCTACTTCTACCGGAGAGGCGGGTGATGTTGTATGGACTGTAGATTATATTTATGTTTGTACTGCGACTGACACTTGGAAAAGAGTAGCTATTGCTACGTGGTAAAAAAAAAACATCATGAGTACCTATCAAAAACTACAGCCTACATCGGCTAGGGATATTTTCCCAAGTGATACAATTAATGTCCCCGCCCCTGCGGTGGCTCGTCTTGAAGGTACTGCCGTGGCAGGAGGAGGTCTTAGCTCACTAGGAGTAGCTACTGCTGTTCAGTCAGGGACTCAGACTGCTGTTACAGCTAATAAACTTGTTGACGTAGGAGCAAACTTTACTCTTCCAACTCCTGTAGTTGTAGGTAATACTGTTGTCAACACTACTACAAATGCACAAGCTGTTGTAACGGCTGTAGATTCTTCTACTATCCTTACACTTAGCGTAGATATTTTTACTACCGGAGGTGAGGATTATAAGATTTATCAGTTTGGTTTCTTAGGTGTAATCAATGTGGGAGACGTTGTGGTGAATACTACTGCAGGTACTATGAGTACCGTTACTGCAGTAGTTTCTTCTACACTTCTTTCCCTAGTTAATAACACTTTGTTTTCAGCAGGCGGTACGTTTATAGTTTATGCAGCAGATACTAATGAGCTAAACTCTATTCAGGCTGCTTGCGTTGTCTATATAGGTGATGCCACAGGCACTTCGGCTACATGGAGCGAGGTAAAGGTTATGACTGCTGACCGTAGCATTGTAACTTTTAATCACCTACCTACCGGAACCTTCCTTCCTGTTCAGGTCCTCCGTGTTTACGCCACAGGAACTACAGCTACTAATATGATTGCATTATGGTAAACGCTATCTCAATAAGCATAGGAGTATGAAGTGGGTGTCTACATCTACTGTAAATATGCAGGTTATTTATTCTGTAAAGACGAGGGTTTAAACCCTCGTTTTTCTTTCCTTATATTATTTATCTTTGAGACATGGCTCGCATAAGCACATACCCTCTCGATACCGTTGTTGTAGGGACAGATAAGTGGATAGGAAGTGATTCTCAGCAGCTATTTGCCACCAAAAATTTTACAGCTGACGCTGTAGCTGACTTTATAAACGACGATAATAAAGTTAATAGCCAATCTCTTCAGTATCGTTATATGGACTATCAGCCCACAGTGGGCTATAAGGAGGGGACTATTTCTTTTTTAGGAAATGTAGGGTCTGACGTACTCTTCAGTACGGTAACGACTTTTATAATTAGCAAGTATCAATTTAATCGCTATTCAGATTCTTTAGTTAACTTCTATTCAAATCCTCTTATTGGCTCCGTAGTTCTTCTTTCTCAGGCAGATAAGATTTCTAATTGGGGAGCTTTTCAGTGGACGGGAGTAACTCAGAATGTTACTTTCCCTGAGATGTATGACATCACATTGACCTATGTCTCAGGCCCCGGTAGCTTTATTGATACTAAAGATTACCTTCTCAGTATCCTTACTTATAATGTGTCGGCTTCGAATGATAAGAACTTTGTCTACACTCAGGCTGCCCCTGCTTCTACTTGGGTTGTAACTCACAACCTAAATAAGTACACCGCTGTTTCTGTAGTAGACTCTAATGATATAGAAGTCTATTGTTCAGTAGACTATGATTCTCTAAATACTGTAACTTTGACTTTTAGCGCTCCCTTTTCGGGGAAGGCTTTCTTTAATTAAACAATCCCCGTAAAAATGGCAATTAAATTTTTAGATGACATCACGTTAGAATCCAATCAGATTCAAGATGTCGCAGTTGAGAATATATCCTCTGACCCCACCGGGGCGGGAGCTTTTGATGGACGTATTATTTATAACACCACAACTACTACCCTTAAGTATTATAACGGTACTGCTTGGGTAAGTCTCGATGGAACAGGTAACGTAGATAGCGTTACGGGTAGTGGCGGTTTGTTGAATGCCGGAACAGCAGTCGATGTTGATATCCGACCCGACTACACCACAGCAGCTAACATCATTCAGTCGGCATCAGGTGCGGGAACGCTTGCGGCTACTTCTACGCTTATTGCCAATGTAACTAATGCTGTAGGAGAATATACCCTTACTCAGATTGGAGCTGTTGTTAATGGTTTGCTTAGTGGATTTACTGTAGCCGCTATCTCTCCTGCAACAGGGACAGCTTTTGATATTACGGATGGCGATACGTTAAGCTTCACCGTAGGCGCAGGTCTTTCTCTTGCCATTAATAGTGGAGTAATACTTATAACCAATACGGGTGTAACAAGCTTTACGGCTGCATCTAGTACTTTTGTTACTGCCACTCCTTCGGGAGTGCAATCAGGTGCTTCATCTTTAACTCTTTCGTTAAGCGCAACGGGAACTCCGGGTTCCAATACTTATTTAAGAGGTGATAATACTTGGGCCACGATTGCTGCAGGCTTTCAAGATTTCAATGTATCGGGTAATGGAACAGGCAGTGTAACTCAAACCATTAGTAATGGTGACACGTTAGCGATTAATGGTGACGGAGTTTATATCGACACCTTTGGTATTAACACTGATATCGTTCGTATTTCTCACATCCTCACCGCTGTAACTGCAGCTGCTTATGCTTACCCAAGTTCGGTTACGGTAGATGCTGCGGGTCACATTACTGCCATTACACAAGGTTCTGCTCCTCAGGATACTACGTATACTATTCCTGTAACTTCAGGGAGTAACGCTGCTGTTGTTACATTAACCCCTTCATCGGGAACGCCTAGTACTCTTACAATTAATGGTACGACAAATGAGATTGCCATTACTGAGAGTACCGGAAACAACGGTTCTGTTACCATTGGCCTTCCTTCTGATGTAACTATTGCAAACGACCTTACTGTTACTGCCGACATGAGTGCAGTGCAGGCTACTCTTACGGGTAACTTGACAGGTACTACAGCAACCTTTACAGGTCAGGTAACTATTCCGCAGACTCCAACAGCTGCTGCGTCTGCAGCTTCTAAGAATTATGTAGATACAACATTTGCAGGTTCAGGAGCATTAATCTTCCAAGGAGGCTATAACGCAGCAACAAACACTCCTGACTTGGACGTAAGTCCTAGTGCCTCAATTAAACAGGGTTGGACATATGCTGTAACTGCAGCAGGAAACTTCTTTACTGAAGCAGTTGAGGATGGTGATTTACTTATTGCTGAGTCTGATGCTCCTACTGCGTTATCTGATTGGACAGTTGTTCAGAATAACATTGGCCTTGCGACTAACACAGTTACGGGTATTTCGAAGTTCGCAGTTGCCAACGGCTTTGCATCAGGTATGACTGATGGCGAACCTGCTATCCCTGCTCAGACTGCATTTACAACAGAAGGTTCTGCCTCAAGTGTTCCTGTCATTACAACTAATGCCTTTGGTGCTGTAACAGCAATTACAGATACTGCCATCGCTATCGCTACCTCTCAGGTAACGGGATTTGATGCGGCAGTAGATGTCTTGATTGAGGCTACTCAGTTTAAAGCTAACATAGGAAATGGTAGTTCTACTAGCTACGTAGTAAATCACGCTTTAAACACGCGGGACGTTATCGTTCAGATATATGACAACACTACTTATGAAACGGTACAGTGTAAGGTTATCCGAACTGACGCAAATAATGTTACTATAAGTACAGCAGCTGCTGCAATTAATGCAGGATTGCGTGTAGTGATTCAGAGCCTACAATAAACATAATAGGGTGGGGGCTTAAACCCCCACCCTTTATTAATTTCTCTCTATGGCTTCAATTAAATTTCTTGAGAATATTTCTTTCGGTGATGATATCGAGATTCAATTTGGCGACCCTACTACGCCTGAAGGAGTTATAAAGGCGAATAATTCGGGGTTCTTTTTATCGGCTCCTGTTGGACTTACGCTAATTCAGTTAGAGTGTAGCACGACGGGGTTCATAGCTTTTGGATATGGAGGAACTAATTACTTCTTCTTTATGAATAGCATAAGCGGAGCTACTGAAATCCGTTTTGGTAATGTAAAAAAGTTTGAGACCGTAAGTACAGGCGTTAAGATTACGGGGGATATAGAGGTTACGGGCGGATTCAAGGATAGCTCCGGGGGCCTTGGAACAAGCGGTCAGGTTCTTTCAAGTACGGGAACAGGAACAAGTTGGATTGCAGCAGGAGCGGGGGGAACACCTGCGGGTAGCAATACTCAAATACAATTTAATGACTCAGGTGCGTTTGGCGCTGATTCTAATCTGACGTGGGATGGAACCGATTTAGATATAAATGGAAATATAATAGGGGGCAATACTAGCATCCTTTATATGCGTCAGATAAAGCTAGATGAATCTACTGCCACATCTGCAGGGGCAAATGGTAGAGGTTCGCGTGTGTTTAAGTTTGGAAGTCAGGCTCTTGCCGCAGGAAGGGTATACGCCCTTACTTCAAGTGGATGGGCAAACACTAATGCTTCATCTGTTTCTTTACTGTCAACAGGGCTTTTGGGTGTGGCTACCACAGGAACTTCGGGTGACCCTCTACTTATGGATGGAGTTATATATTTAAATGCTGACCCCGGAGGGAATATTGGAGATGTAATCTATCTAGACACCAATGCAGGTGCATTAACTAATGACGTAAGTGGATTTACTACAGGCAATGTAGTTCGAGTGGTTGGTCATAAAGTTGGCACAAATAAAGTATACTTTAATCCCTCTAGGGATTGGATTGAAATTAGCTAAATCATGGCAAGTATATCAGGAGTTTCCACAACAGACATAAATGGAATCGATGGATTCTATACCACTCAGGGTGGTGGAACAGCTACAGCAGACCCTTCGCTTTCTGTATCAGCAGGGCTTTTTGGTGCGTCTATTACTGTTACTAAATCTACAGGAGGAACATACACCAATCCTAACTACAAAATAGTAGTTGAAGCGGGAGGGTCTGTTATAGTTCCCAATACAGATGTCGCTAAAAGTTTAGATTCGTCAGAGTCCATTTTAACGGGAGATATGAGTTGGGTTGATAGTGACTCTGCTAGTGGAGCAAGAACTGTAAAGGTTCAGGCTCAAGAGTTTGGGGATTTCGTAGCTAGTTCTGTAGTTACTACTACTTATAATAAGCAGACTTTTCAACACCGATATCTTCGTCTTAAGGTGGTTACTGCTGATGGCTCTCCTACTACGCAATGGGGTTCATGGAGGTCAGTAAGATTTTATGATGCTTCAGGTGGCGCTAGTGGAACCGGGAATGAATACCCAACGACTAACTTAACTAGCAATACTTCAGATACAGGGATTGTGGTAAAGACGGGTCACGTTTATAGTTCTACAACTTATGCCGCATGGAAAGCCTGTGATGGAGTCACTAATACAGTGTCTTGGTGGCCTCTTTCAAGTGCTGCCAATAACTATTGGCAGATTAATTGGCAGTCCCCTACTTATACTACTGCTCCTCAAATAATATCAATTGTTTTACAGCGTGGTCCTAATGCACAGTCACAATATACTCGAATACAAGGAAGTGATACAGGTGCTTTTGCAGGAGAAGAAACGGATTATGGTGTAATTTATTTAGCTAATACTTCTACCACTTATACATTTGGCTAGTCATGGCATATAACAAAAAACAAATTGACGTAGTAGTCAACCTTTTGCCTCCTGAAATGCTAATCAATTTTTTGATGGGAATGGAATTTACTTATACTGTTACAGCGGCTATGGAGCTAAGCCATGATAGTGACGGAAACTTAACTCCACAGGACTTACTCTTTATTGAAGGATTGATAAGAGAAGATTCTGAAGAGTAATATGTATATTTGAACCAATCTAATTTAATTTACTATGGCTAAGAAAAATCAGCCCACCGCGCTTACTCCCGACGAACTTAAAAATTTGCGGGATTCGCTTCAAGAAGTTAACCAAGCTAAGCTTCAGCTTGCAGACAACGTGTTGGCAAAGGCAGAGATGCTTTTAAACATGAGTGCTCTAAAGAATAAATTCGCGGAAGTAGAAAAATCTATCACTGAAAAGTATGGGGTAGATATTACTTTGAATATTGAAACCGGAGCAATAACACCAAAAGAATAAGATGGCTAAGATTAGTACATACCCTGTTGATGCTGCTGTCAGTCTTTCTGATTTTGTAATCGGAACTGATGCTGAGAATCTTGATGCTACCAAGAACTATACTATTGGAAGCATCTTTGCCCTGAGTTCAGGACATCTCAATGGGTATTCTACTACTCGTACTACTACTGTACTCGCAGGTAGTCCTGTAATTCTTGCTAATGTTTACACTCAGGGGTCAGCCTCTAAGTGGGCGGCGGCAACTAATCGGTTAACCTATTCTGATTCGGGAACTCCTCCTACTACTAACCTCTTTCTTATTACCGTTGTAGTCTCTACGGAGCCTGTCGCGGGTTCTCCTTCTATCAATTTTATTCTTTATAAGAATGGAGTTGCTTTGGCTGATACCGAGCAGACTATTTCAGCTACCGACTATAAGTCCACTACTATTCAGACTATTCAGACTGCCACAACAGCTGATTACTTTGAAGTGTTCTTAAGTTCAGGCACCTCCTTTAGTGTGATAGTTGGTAATGTTAATGCAACCGTTGTTGCGGTGAGATAGATGGCCCGCGATATCCGTAAAATATCAATTGGGTCGGACTACAAGGGTGGTGCTATGCACTATATCGTAGGACAAGAGGTGTTGAGTGGTGCGTATACCATTCATCATATTAGGCAGGAGGATGTTACATCTTCAATTCTAATTTGGATTGAGAAAGGAGCGGAGGTCTTTCTATGGAAAGAGTTTCGTCAAACTATGCCCGTCTCTATAGAATACAATCTTAATATTTAATGCGTTCACCTTTTTCTTTTATAGCTAAACCTGTCGGGGATAGGAGGTATGATAACACGAAAAAGATTGGAGATAAGGAGCTAATTACTAGCACCTCTGAGGAGAACCATCTTGCGTCCAATAGGCTTGCTATAGTTCAGGAAGTACCCGTGGGATATGAAGGACCTATAACAAAGGGGGATACACTTCTTGTTCATCATAATGTCTTTAAGTTTTACAACGACATTAAGGGAAAGAAGCAAAGTGGGAAAAGCTTTTTTAAAGATGAGCTTTTTTTAGTTGACCCTGAACAGTTCTTTATGTATAAGCAGGACGGAGTTTGGAAGCCTTACTCTCGTTATTGTTTTGTAAAGCCCGTACCTCCTGAGGACGCTATGATTATGCGCCCTACATCAGAAGAGCCATTGATGGGTATTATGAAGTATCCCAATGATTATCTAATGGATAGAGGTGTGGTATCGGGTACCCGTGTTTCTTTTCAACCCGACTCGGAGTATGAGTTTATGGTAGACGGGGAAAAGCTTTACCGTATGTATGACCATCAGATAACACTGACCCTATAATGAGTACTCCTACAGAGCTTAAGGTTCAAATTATTGCTGCAGCTCATCAGGCTGTAGAGCAGCTTATAAGGGTGGCTAAAGAGGATATTATTAAGCCTGACCCGGAGGATGAATTAGCGGCTGACCGATTAAAAAATGCGGCAGCGACTAAGAAGCTTTGCATATTTGATGCGTTTGATATTCTAAGTAGGGTAGAGTCAGAACAAGAAGCGCTTAACTTGCTACATAGTGATTCAAGTAGAACCGATAGTAAGCAAGGGTTTGCAGAACAAAGAGCTAAAAAATAATTTGTATTCAGTAATGGAGGGATTTATCCCTCGTTCCGTTTTAGCCAATAAGAACAGGGCTAAGACGTGGCATTATGGATATAATGAAAAGTATGACGTAATTATAATTTCTAGGTCCGGACAGGTCGGGGAGGTTATTAATATTTCAGGACTTAACGTTGCTCTTCCTCCTACTCCTAAAGAGATACTAAAGGATAATAACTATTGGGAAAGGAAAGAACTCCCTAAACCTCTTCAGCGTATTCAATCTATTTTTCAATGGAACGACATGCCGTCTCCGTTTAAGAATAGTTGGATTGACTATATCGAGGAGCAGTTTGATTTCAGGGAGCAGGGGTATTGGTTTATGAACAACGGTATTCCCACTTATATAACGGGAGCACACTACATGTATCTTCAGTGGGCCTCCATTGACATTGGATACCCTGACTTCAGAGAGGCCAATCGAATATTCTATATTTTTTGGGAGGCATGCAAGGCTGACGACAGGTGTTTTGGTATGAGCTACCTAAAGATTAGACGTTCAGGATTTTCTTTTATGGGTTCCTCAGAGTGTGTAAACACGGGCACCTTAGCTAAAGACTCAAGGGTAGGAATTTTGTCTAAGACAGGTTCTGATGCCAAAAAGATGTTTACCGATAAGGTAGTTCCTCTTGCCAATCGGCTTCCGTTTTTCTTCAAGCCTATTCAGGATGGTATGGATAAGCCAAAGACAGAGTTGGCATTTAGAATCCCTGCATCTAAGATTACTAAGAAGAATATGCACGAGGTAGCGGCACAGGACTTAGACGGTCTTGACACTACTATCGATTGGAAGAACACGGATGACAACTCTTATGACGGAGAAAAGCTTTTGCTGTTAGTTCACGACGAGAGCGGTAAATGGATTAAGCCAAATAACATTCTTAATAATTGGCGAGTCACTAAGACGTGTCTCCGATTGGGAAGTCGGATTATTGGTAAATGCCTAATGGGTTCTACTTCAAACGCACTTAGTAAGGGCGGGAGTAATTTTAAAAAGCTTTACGAAGACTCTGATATTCAAAGCAGGAATGCTAACGGACAGACTAAAAGCGGTCTATACTCTCTCTTCATTCCAATGGAGTATAACATGGAGGGATTTATAGATAGGTATGGTCATCCTGTTTTAAATACTCCTTCTAATCCCTTGTTAGGTATTGACAATCGTAAAATTAAAAACGGTGCTATAGACTATTGGCAGGCTGAGGTTGATTCTTTAAAGGGAGATGCGGATGCGCTTAATGAATTCTATCGGCAGTTCCCTAGAACTGAGTCTCATGCTTTTAGAGATGAGAGTAACTCTTCGTTATTTAATCTAACTAAAATTTATCAGCAGCTTGATTACTCTGAGTCGTTGATACGTGAGCAGTATGTGACTCGTGGAAGATTTGGGTGGAAGGATGGAAAGATTGATACGCAAGTTGTGTTTTATCCTGACAATAGGGGGAGGTTTTACATTACATGGACTCCCGCTAAGGGCCTTCAGAACGGTATCACTGAAAAGAATGGGGTTAAGTATCCTGCTAATGAACACATCGGGGCTTTCGGATGTGACTCTTATGATATATCGGGAGTAGTGGGCGGAGGAGGTTCTAACGGTGCCCTTCATGGTCTTACTAAATTTAGTATGGAGGATGCTCCAAGTAATGAGTTCTTCCTAGAGTATATCGCTCGTCCTCAGACCGCTGAGATTTTCTTTGAGGATGTCTTAATGGCCTGTGTGTTCTATGGTATGCCAATCCTAATTGAGAATAACAAGCCTAGGCTTCTGTATCACTTTAAAAACAGAGGGTATCGCGGGTTCTGTATGAATCGACCCGATAAGCAATTCATTAAACTTTCGAAAACAGAGAGGGAGCTAGGCGGGATTCCAAATTCAAGTGAAGATGTAAAGCAGTCTCATGCATCTGCTGTAGAGTCTTACATTGAAAAACATGTAGGTCTTGATTTAGAAGGAACCTTTAGGGATAAGGACGAGATGGGGATGATGCCCTTCGTTCGAACTCTTGAGGATTGGGCTAAGTTTGATATAAGCAATCGGACCGCTCATGATGCAACTATTAGTTCGGGATTAGCTATCATGGCAAATCAAAAGCATGTGTATTTACCTGAACAGAAACAAAGAAAAATTAGCGTTAACTTCGCTCGGTACACTAACAGCGGAAATACAAGCGAGATAATGCGATGAAGGAAGTCACTATAAATATTTCATCTACAGGCTTTCCAAGTCAATTTGTGTCGGACGCGGAGAAGGCTACTGATGAATTTGGATTGCAGATAGGTCAGGCTATTCAATACGAATGGTTTAAAAAAGATGGAAATCAATGCAGGTTCTATAGTCAATGGCGAGACTTTCACCGTCTGCGATTGTATGCTCGTGGAGAGCAGTCTGTTGCAAAATATAAAAACGAATTAGCTGTTGATGGTGACCTGTCTTATCTAAATCTTGATTGGACTCCGGTTCCTATTCTCCCTAAGTTCGTTGACATTGTCGTTAACGGGATGTCAGAGCGTCTTTTTAAAGTTAAGGCGTATGCTCAAGATGCTTTGTCTCAATCCCGTCGAAGCAAATTTCAAGACACCATTGAAGCTCAGATGGTGGCTAAGCCTTTATTAGAGACGATACAAAAGAAAAGCGGGGTAGACCCATTTATAGTTCCTTCTGATGAGCTTCCTAACTCTGATGAAGAACTTCAGCTTTATATGCAGCTTAAGTACAAGCCCGCTATTGAGATTGCAGAGGAGGAGGCTATCAATACTATTCTTGAAGAGAATCATTACCATGACCTTCGTAAGCGTCTTGATTATGACCTAACTGTTATAGGTATATCAGTTGCTAAGACTGAATTCCTAAAGGGAAGCGGTGTAGAGGTTAAGTATGTAGACCCGGCCAACGTGGTATACAGCTATACCGAAGACCCTCACTTTAAAGATTGTTTTTATTGGGGAGAGATTAAGACCGTTCCCATTATTGAGCTTTTAAAGATTGACCCTAGTTTAACTAAAGAAGATTTAGAGGTTATCTCTAAGTCCGGACAGAGTTGGTATGACTATTATAACGTAGCTCAGTACTATGACAACGATATCTTCTATAGAGATACGACTACTGTTATGTACTTTAACTATAAGACAACTAAGAAGATTGTCTATAAGAGGAAGGACCTAGATAACGATAACTCAAGGGTAATTGAAAAAGACGACCAATTTAATCCTCCTGAGGAGATGATGGAAGAGGGTCGTTTTACAAAACTTGAGAAGACTATTGACGTGTGGTATGATGGGGTGATGATTATGGGGACTAACATCCTGCTTAAGTGGGAGATGGCAGAGAATATGGTTCGCCCTAAGTCTGCATCTCAGCATGCCCTTCCTAATTATACCGCCGTCGCTCCTCGTATGTATAAGGGTGTGATTGAATCTTTAACTCGGCGCATGATTCCATTCGCTGATTTAATTCAGATTACCCACCTTAAGCTACAGCAAGTTATTGCTAGAACCGTACCTGACGGTGTATACATTGACGCTGATGGTCTTAATGAGGTAGACTTGGGAACAGGGAACGCTTACAATCCATCAGATGCCCTGCGTTTGTTCTTCCAAACAGGTAGTGTAATTGGCAGAAGCTATACTCAGGAGGGAGAATACAATCAAGGACGTGTTCCTATTCAGCAACTTACGTCAAGTAGTGCTTCAGGAAAAACTCAGATGTTGATTCAGAATATGAACCACTATCTTCAGATGATTCGTGATGTCACGGGTCTTAATGAAGCTAGGGATGGTTCTACGCCTGACCCCAACTCACTTGTAGGTGTTCAGAAACTTGCGGCACTCAATTCTAATACAGCAACCCGTCATATCCTTGATGGCAGCCTGTATATGTTCCGTACTCTAGCTGAAAGCCTAACCTATAGAATAGGAGATATCCTTGAGTATGCAGACTTTAAAGACCAATTTATAAATCAGATTGGTAAGTACAATGTTGCTGTCTTAGAGGACATGAATGATTTGTATATATATGACTTTGGAATATTTATTGATGTGACTCCTGATGAGGAGCAAAAAGCACAGCTTGAGCAGAATATTCAGATGGCTCTTTCTAAGGGAGACATTAATCTTGAGGATGCTATTGATATTCGAGAGATTAAAAATCTTAAGCTTGCTAATCAGTTCCTTAAAGTAAAGAGAGTTGCTAAGCAGGAGCGGCAAGAGCGTATGGCTATGCAGCAGCAAGCCGTTCAAGCTCAGCAGAACCTTCAGGCTCAGCAAGCGGCGCAGCAAGGTGCTATGCAAAAGATGCAGATGGAACTTCAGGGTAAGATGCAGCTTAAGCAGGCTGAGATTGCATTTGAAATTGAGAAGCAAGAGGCAGAGGCTAGACTTAAGAGTCAATTGATGGCTGAAGAGTTTAGCTATCAGATGCAGCTTAAAGATATTTTAGAGTCTAAAGTGCAAAGCCGTGAAGACCAAAGGGAGACAGCTAAATCCGAAAGAATTAGTCAGCAGAATACTCAGCAGTCTCAACTTATAAATCAGAGAAAGAATAATTTACCTGCGGTTTCATTCGAATCCAATGAGGACAGCCTAGATGGCTTTGACTTAGCGGAATTCGACCCACGATAAGTAGAATAAATTAATTACTTTCGCACAAATCAAATCAAATGGAAGGAATTCAAGTAAAAGCGGTAGAGTCTATTGAGACTCAATCAATTCAAGAGCAAGAGGCCAAGCTTCTTGAAGCTCATGAAGCAAAATTTAGTGAGCCTGAGGTAGTTGAAGAGAGTGATATTCAGAGGATAGATTTAAGGAATGTCTCTCAAGCTCCTCAAGAAGAAGTTCAGAATGAAGTTCAGGAGACTACTGAGATTGGTGAAGAGCAGTTACTTAGCGAGATTAATTCTCGTTTAGGTATAAAAATTAATTCTCTTGAAGATTTAAAGGAAGCTCGTGAGTCCAATGGAGATATGGATGAGGAGATGTCTGCCTTTTTTAAATATAAGAAAGAGACGGGCCGTGGTATTAATGACTTCATGAAGTTGAATCAGGATTACTCTAGCATGGAGCCTGAAGACCTCATTGCTGCTTACTTGCGTGAGACCGAGATGGAGGAAGGTATGGATGATGACGACCTTGAGGTTATGCTTCAAGACTATATATATGACGAAGACCTCGATGATGAGGACTTTATTAAAAAGACGCGCTTAGCGCAGAAAAAAATTGTTGCGAAAGCTAAGAATCATTTTGAGGAAGCTAAAGAGAAATATCGAGTGCCTGCTGAGTCAGCGGGTAACCCATCTCTAGAGTCTTCTCAAGATTATAACGAGTATAAGCAGTATGTGGCGAAAGCTAAAGATGAAGCGGAAGAGGTATCACGTAGGCGAGATTGGTTTGTTAATAAAACCGATGAGGTATTTACAGAGGGATTCAAAGGTTTTGAGTTCCAACTAGATAACAAATCCTATATGTTTTCTCCTTCCGATAAAACTGAGTTAAGGAAGCAGCAAGATTCTCCGTTACCGTGGATTAAGAAATTCACTGACGAGAACGGCCTGATGAATGACGCTCAGGGCTATCATCGTTCTTTAGCTGTAGCTATGAATCCCGAAAAATTTGCTCAGTTCTTTTTAGAGCAGGGCAGAGCGGAGGCTGTTGAGGACTTAATGAAGAAGACTAAGAATGTCAATATGTCTGACCGTTCAGTTCCTCAGGTGTCTTCTAAAAAAGACGGGATGCAGGTAAGGTCCGTCTCGCAATCAAGCGGGAGGGGTTTAAAAATTCGTAGTCCACGTAGGACTTAACTTTAAAATTTAGAAAAAATGGCCGGACAAGTAGCAGCAACGCCCACATTCGCACTACAACCTAGTGCTGAACAGGTGGCGTTACAAACAAATTATATTACCGACTTCAACTTCTTGAATCAGTATCTCCCTGATACTTATGAAAAGGAATTCGAGCGGTATGGCAACCGAACTATCGCATCTTTCTTGCGTATGGTAGGTGCCGAGATGCCTTCTAACTCTGACCTCATTAAGTGGGCAGAGCAGGGTCGTCTCCACGTTAAGTACATTGACTGTACAACTGCGGTTGTAGGTGCAGGAGCAACTACAGCTACGTTTACCGTTAACGATGTATTGATTCCCGGTTCAGGCGCTATCGCTATTCGGGTTGGTCAGACTGTTGTTATCTCAGGTACTACTGTAGTTGGTGAATACAAAGCTGTTGTAACTGCAGTTAACACTGCTGCAGGTACTTTTGCCGCTGCATTCTATGACGCAGCAGGTTTCGTAAACGCAGCCGCAGCAAATAAGTACACTGTATTTATCTATGGTTCTGAGTTCGCTAAAGGAACTGCCGGGATGGATGGTTCTTTAGAGTCTGATGACGTATTCTTCGAGAATAAGCCAATCATCCTCAAGGACAAGTATGCGGTATCAGGTTCTGATATGGCTCAAATCGGATGGGTTGAAGTAACGACTGAGAATGGTGCAACAGGATACCTGTGGTACTTGAAGTCTGAGCATGAGACTCGCCTTCGTTTTGATGACCACTTGGAGACAGCGATGCTTGAAGCTGTTCCTGCTGAAGTAGGTTCAGGAGCTTTGGCTGCCTTGAGTAGTAACGCTGCTGCAGGTGTTGCAGGCAATACTGCTGCAGGTTCTGAAGGTGTATTCTATGTAGTGAACGACCGTGGTAATGTTTACAACGGAGGTAACCCTGCTGCTTTGGCAGAGTGGGACACCATCATTAGCCGATTGGATAAGCAGGGAGCGATTGAAGAGAACGTAGTTTTCGTCAACCGTGACTTCGGATTCGATATCGACGATATGTTGGCTGCACAGAACTCTTACGGAGCAGGTGGTACGTCGTATGGTCTTTTTGACAACGATAAGGACATGGCCTTGAATCTTGGTTTCACCGGATTCCGTCGTGGCTATGACTTCTATAAGTCAGATTGGAAATACTTGAACGACCCAACAATGCGTGGTGGTCTTGCGGGTGGCGCAGGCTCAGGACGTATCAACGGTTTGTTGGTACCTGCAGGTTCTACATCTGTATATGACCAAATTCTTGGTAAGAACGCTAAGCGACCTTTCCTTCACGTCCGGTACCGCGCTTCAGAAACTGAAGACCGTCGTTACAAGACTTGGATTACAGGTTCTGCAGGCGGAGCGTCTAACTCATCTTTGGATGCGATGGAGGTTCACTTCTTGTCTGAGCGAGCGGTTTGCACTTTAGGTGCTAACAACTTCTTCCTCTTCACAGAGTAAGATATCATATGGTAAGGAGGGGAGGGTTTAATCCCTCCCCTCTCTTATCTTTTTTAATTTAATCAAATCCATTCTTATGCAAAAGAAACTCAAGCCTATCGATAGGTTTTATCGACTCATGACAAAGGCTACTCCATTGTCATTTTTTATTCCCGCAGCGGGAAGTCGCCGTATCCCACTTCTATATTGGGATGACGACACAGGAACTAATCGTGTAATGCGATACTCTCCTAATCAGAAATCAATTTTTGAAGACGAGCAGGACGACAATGTACTTCGAGAGCCTATCATTTTTATTGATGGTCTTCTTCACGTACCAAGAACTAACCCATTGCTTCAAGAATTCCTTGCGCTTCATCCTTTAAATGGAAAGAAGTTCGAAGAGATTAATGAAGAGAAAGAAGCAGCTGATGAAATTGCTACTTTAAACTCAGAGGTAGATGCGTTAATTGCATGCCGTGAGTTAGATATTGAGCAGGTAGAAAACATTGTTCGAGTAGCTTTTGGTATTGACCCTAGCAATCAAACTAGCGCTGAGCTACGTAGAGACCTATTGATTTTTGCCAAGAACAATCCGGCTGACTTCTTGCAGGTTCTTAACGACCCTAACCTTGCGTTGCAATCCAATGTTAAAGGGTTCTTCTCTAATGGTCTATTGTCTTTCCGACGAGACAAGACCGAGATTTGGTTTAGTACTCCAAGCAATAAAAAGAAGATGATTACCATCCCATTTGGAAGCGACCCATACCATGCTTGTGAGCAGTACTTCCTTACTGATGAAGGGTTAGAATCTCTCAAGTCTTTAGAGAACTATCTAACAGCTAAATAGACTAAGTCTTATATTGTAAGAGAAGAGGGGAGCCAATAGGCTCCCTTTCTTTTTTATCTATCTTTGGAAAAAGGCCCCCCATGATTAATTCGGTAAGAAATACAGTTCTTGGTATCCTAAACAAGAACAATTACGGATATATCTCTCCTCAAGATTTTAATCTGTATGCCAAGCAAGCGCAGTTAGAGTTGTTCGATGAATATTTCTCTGATTACAATACTGCTATTAACAACGAAAATATGAGGAAGTCAGGCACGGAGTATGCCAATATGACTAAGCAGATGATTGAGGTAATCGATTACTTTTCTGTAACGAGAAACCTACCTCACAATATAGACAGTCAGTTTTACTTACCATCTACACAGCAAGGGGTCAACTCTACAGGAGATGACTTTTATCTTTTAAATAAAGTGCTGTGCTATGATACCTCAACTACACCGCGAACTTTTACGGGAGAGGCAGAGGCTATAACTCATAGTAAGATTACTCTTTTAAACAACTCATTATTAACAGCGCCTGACACTACGTATCCGGCTTACACTTTAGCGGGTGCTTTTTTAACTGTATACCCCGCTACGTTTAATATCCTTACTGCAGTTGAGGCTCAGTATATCCGATACCCGTTTGCTCCTAAGTGGACCTTCACCAATGTGACGGGCGGAGAACCTGTGTTTGATTCTAGTCAGGCAGACTATCAAGATTTCGAGTTGTCAATTGATGATGAGTATATTTTAGTAAATAAGATTCTTCAGATGGCGGGCATGGAAATTCGAGAGACTGCCGTGGTTCAGTATGCTACCACTAAGGAGACATTAGACCAACAACAATAATCATCATGGCATATATTACTGACTATCAATACTATGAGAACGGAGGCGTAAACCCTGAGAATGCAAATTGGGGTTCGTATCAGTATGTAAGCTTAGCTGATATCGTTACCAACTTCCTTCTTATGTATAGCGGGAACCACTCCCTTGTAAATAACGAGGAGCGGTACAAAATTATGTTCCATGCGAAGCGTGGTATTCAGGAGCTAAACTATGATGCTCTTAAGGAGATAAAAATCCTTGAGCTTTCTGTATGTCAGACCCTTCGCTATGTCTTACCTCCTGACTATGTCAATTGGGTTCGCATGTCTTTGTATCAGAATGGAGTCCTTCGTCCTTTAACCGAGAACATCCAAACGAATTGGAGTAACGCTTACCTTCAAGATAATGACTGCAATATTCTTTTTGATATTGATGGAAACATTGCTCGTCCTGAGTTCTCGGACATTGATTATGATAGGATTACAAATCAAAAGAAAAGCATTTACCTCAATCAAAACAATCCTCAGTTCGATGGTATGGAGGGGTACAATGTAGATGGAGGGTGGTGGTTTGATTATCAGATTGGTGCGCGGTTTGGTCTTAACACCGAGACGGCTAATGCCAATCCCACTTTTAGCATCAACAAGAAGTCGGGGGTAATTAACTTTAGCTCAGAGATGAATGGCGAGCTATGTATCCTTGAGTATGTATCTGATGGCATGGAGAATGGTGTTAATTCAGAGATAAGCCTCAACAAAATGTTTGAAGAGTACATCTATGCTTATATCCAATACTCTATTTTAGATGCAAAGTTTGGTGTTCAGGAGTACGTTGTGAATAGAGCGAAAAAGAAAAAGGCTGCCCTTCTTCGAAACGCTAAGATTCGTATGAGTAGCATAGACCCCGGTAAGTTGTTAATGAATCTGCGCGGGCAGGACAAGTGGATAAAATAACATGGCTACTACAACTAGAAATTTTCTGAAGGGTCGTATGAATAAGGCGCTTGATAAGCGTCTTGTTCCTGATGGAGAGTATGTCGATGCTTTGAACATACGATTGGGTTCTACATCTGAAAGTGATATCGGAAGTGTAGAAAACTCTGAGGGCAATACTAAGCTTATAGATTTAAGCTTTAACAATATCCCTCTTGGAAGCAATGCGAGATGTATAGGCGCATTTGAGGATGGCTCTGAAGAGACTATCTATTGGTTTGTCCATCAGCCTTCAGGATTTATTCCTAGCGCTACAGATAAGATAGATATTATTGTATCATACAATACTATTAGCGGAACTACGACATACCATCTTGTAAGCTGCGATGACGGTGGTGGCGTAAACACTACGCTAAACTTTAGCGAGAATCATCTTATTAACGGGGTTGATTTAGTAGACGACCTTTTGTTTTTTACAGACAACTTCAATCCTCCTCGTAGGATTAACGTTAAGAAATCTTACCCGCAGCCTACCGCCTATATAGATGACCCTATAACCTATGACGATATATTGGTTATTAAGGCTCCTCCTATTGAGTCTCCCCCTGTGGTATCAAGCACAGTTGGAGGTCAAGAGAATTTTTTAGAGGAGAGGTTTATTTGTTTTGCGTATCGTTATCGATATGCGGAGAATGAATACTCTGCTACTTCTGCATGGTCTGCTCCTGCCTTTATCCCAAAACCTTTTGAATTAAGCACCGCCTCTTATTTAAATGAAGGAATGGTTAATAGCGATAACACTTGTGATATCACTTTTAACTCAGGTAATAGTTTAGTTGTGGGCGTTGACTTGCTATTTAAAGAAATAGCTAATAATATTATTCGTGTTATTGAGAAATTTGACAAGTCTGAACAGGGCTATGTTGACAACACTAACTATAATTACTCATTTACGAACAGTAAGATATATACCGTTCTCCCTAGTGATGAGATTATTAGGACGTTTGACAATGTTCCTCTATTAGCCAAGGCTCAAACCATGATGGGCAACCGTCTTATGTACGGCAACTATGTTGAAGGGTTTAACTTAGTGGATAAAGCAGCGCTTCCTGTCCAACTTGGATATCAGGTTTCTGAAATAAGAGAGGACGTAGGGATAGTAGCACTTACTTCCACAAAGGAGCAAGGGACTTATTTTTATACTCCTACAGGTGCCGCTACCACCGTTCCAAATTCCAAATTAAATGTAGACTTTTCAGCTGTAGCTGACAAATTATTTCAAGGAACTTTAATCGAGCTTTCGATAGAGCTTAATCATGAGAAATTTCTAAACGATGGGATGACCCCTGTCCCTACAGAGCAGACTGCGGGAGTTCGAGTTTCATGGATTTATGTACTACCTCAGAACTTTGATACGGTTACAGATATGTATACTAGCATATCTAGTGCTGTAGGATACTACGGCACGGGTAGTAATCCGATTCAAACAGACCCTGCTCAATATTGTAATGGTGTACTGTTTACTGACTTAGTTAATTGTGCTTTAAGGGATGAACTTACGGGAGGTAACCCTACACCTGTGGTAAAGTATTCTAGCGGAGTAGCCACTGCTAATACCGGAATAATAACCTCTCATACGGGAGGTACCAATATTATTTCGTTTCAGTTTCCCGCTATGCGATATGTGGACAACGCAGCTGTCCCTAATCTTTCTGTATGGGAGTATTACAACGTAACGACTATTGATTTACGTTATCAAACTACTACTAACACTAGGAGCCTACATAGCAACAGGGGGTATGAGATTGGTATGCAGTATATGGATGATTTTAATCGTGCTACTACCGCGCTAACAAGTAATAATAATACAGCTTTCTTTTCTTGTGGAGATTCTATAAACAAGAATAGCATTCGGGTAACGATACCCCCTACACAAGTAGCTCCTAGTTTTGCCAAACGCTATAGGTTCGTAATTAAACCTGATGCTCAGGGTTATGATACCATTTACTCAAGTATATATTTTTATGACCCTGTTACATCCCATAATTATTTTTTAGTTCAAGGAGAAAACGCGGCTAAGTCTCAGGAGGGTACGCGATTGATAGTAAAGAAAGATGTAGATGGTGCATCTCGAAATTGCGTGTATGCTACCGTTCTTGAAAAAACTGTAGAACAGAGTAACTTCATTTTAGAAGATAACACTGCTATTTTTGTTCCGGGAGGAACTTACCTCAAAATAAAAGCAATAGGGTTTAATGCAACCCTTGGTTCTAACTCATTTATAAGTCCGGGAACACAGTCAGCATATACTCAAAGTGACACCAATGGTCCCGTCTTGGGTTATCTTGGCTTCTCAGGACCAACCCTACCTACAGGTAGTACATACCCTATTTACGATATTCCTGCAGGTAGTGTAATTAGATTTAATATTGAGTTTACTCGTAAGGGAAAAAACAGCTGCACAAGAAGAACATATGACCTTCGAAAGACATTTACTTCTACTGCCGACTATGATAATATTATTGATTGGTTTAATGGAGATAACATTGAGGCTTCATTGGACGACGGAGTTGCAGATGTAGATGGGGGAGCGCCAATGGTAAACGTTTACGTTCCTACTACAGCCACGAGTTCGAATAATTATTACGGTATGGGGCAATACGTAACGAGCGCATGGAATGCGTATCGTTGGTATATGGCACCTGCAGGGTCGAGCACTGAAAATCAAATTGCATTTGTTATGGTCGGTCCTCCCGGTTGTGGAGGAACTAGCGATGACAAAAAATCTTATATTAAAGCCACTTGGGATATTGTCAGGTCTGATGATTTGGTGGTATTTGAAACAGAGCCACTTGATGCGCTTGCTGATGTATTTTATGAAAGCTCCGATTCTTACCCTATTGATGCGCTTGGAAACCATAGCGGTAATGTTACCAATCAGGATATTGCAAACGATATTAGTGGGGTTGTAGACACATCTTTTTTTAATTGCTTTGCTTTTGGAAATGGTATAGAGAGCTATAAAGTCAGAGACTCCGCTGCAGGTAGAGCACTAGCATTAGGCAACCGTGTTACTTCGGTAAGCGCTCAGGATTATAAGAGAGCACATCGTGCTTCTGATATTACGTACAGTGGTATCTATAATAACGAGTCTAACGTAAACAAGCTTAACGAGTTTAACCTTGGGCTTGTAAACTTTCAAGCTCTTGAGGAATCGTTTGGACCTATCGAAGTTCTTTTCGGAAGAGAGACTGACATTCTAGTTCTTCAGGAGGATAAGATATCTTATGTCCTTACGGGTAAGAACTTGCTTTCTGATAGTACGGGTGGCGGTTCAATTGCCTCAATTCCTGAGGTTCTTGGAACGCAGATTGCTCGTGTAGAGGAATACGGAATTAGTAATAACCCTGAGAGCTTTGTAAAGTACGGGCCTAATTCTTTCTTTACAGACGCTAAGCGTGGTGCTGTAATTAATCTTACAGGTAACGGCCCTCAGGAGCAGCTTAATGTTATTTCAGAACAAGGGATGCGTTCATGGTTTAGGGATATGTTTATAACCAATTTCAATACTCAGAAGTTAGGAGGGTTCGACCCTTATATGAACGAGTATGTGTTGGCTAATAATACCACGCTGCTCCCCGTTGAGGCAAGCTGTGTTGCGTGTGGGTTTAACAGCAACTTTGTTATTTCACCCACATCACCCGCTAATTTCTGTGTTGACCTTAACAGGGCTGCAGGAGATGTTACTGTATCATTCTTTTTACCTACACCTATAGGCACTTCGTCTATTGAGTTTGACGTAGACGGAACAACTTATGGCCCGTACACAGCTTCGGGTTCTTTTACTTTTGCTTCAGGAGTAACTAATACACAGGCTGTAATTGGAATAACAGGGACAGGGGCTTCTGTAAATTTAAATCTAACGGTATCGTGTCCTGCGCCAAACGACTTGACTTTAGTGTTGGCTACAGTAACGGATGCTAATGACACTTTACAAACTATTCACAATCAGTACAGCTTTGTAGAGGGAGGCGTTTATCAGTCTCCTGTTCAGGAGTTTCCTGTTACATTTACTTACGTAGGCGGAGTGTTAGGTGGAGGAGTGGTATCTGACTATCAGCTTATTACCGCTCCGCAAGGCACGGGAGCTATTCCAACTAACGGTTCTGTAGTTACGCTAGGTTCTAATAAAACCTCAACAGATACGTTTGTATTTAATACCACATCGGGTACCAATAAATTCTATTACTTGGCAAGTGATACTTTGTTTGATGAGAATCAGATAGCTTCAGTTATATTGAATGGGACTACATTCCCTGCTACTCAGACAACGGTTCAGCCAATTACAGGAAGCTTTACCACGCCCGCAAACCTAGGCGATTTTACCTATCTGTATCTCGTTTGGGACTATAGGACTCCTGTGGAGACTTCTTTGTGTTACTCCGCCACTAGCGCAGGTGATGCCTGTTGCAGCTGTGTGTGCACTAATGGAAGCTCAATACTTGTTGAAAATATTTCGACATCACAGCAAATTTCAGTTAGATATCTATCTTGTTCTAGAACAACAAGCTATCAAAGCATAGCCCCTCAAACTAGCGTTATTATTTGTGCCGATGCAACGGAGGTTACACAAACCGCAGGTGCCGCTTCTGACATGCTTCAATCTGTAGTCGGTTGTGACTGCTGTTAATAATAAATTCAATCAATGGGAACTACAGCAAACTATATTCTTAACGGACCAACCCTAGCTACTTCTAGCACCGCCACTTTACCTCCTCCTTCAGGAGGTACAGCGCCGGATGGGTATTATTCTGATGGCACAATTGTAAGGCAACTTTTAGGTGGAGTCTTTGTAGACAACCAAGATTGCGACTGCACTACGGCTTGTAGCAATACGGTTATTACTAGAAGTCCGGGGGTTACAGCTTCGGACTATGTAGATTTTTCTACCGGGGCAAGTGTCGGAGCTATAATTATTCGGTTTACTCCCGGAAACATACCTGTTGGAGTGGGGCTTTCGATGGGCAATACATCGTATAACACATGGTCTAGCTCTGTTGACGGAGAGCATACTCGAATAGCAGCAGGTCCTTTCTATTTAGGGAACTCAGCTAATGACTTTGGTCTTGTTTCTAACTCTCCTTGGAATGGTATTATTGATAGAACTTACTATGATGGAACTTTTACAGCTACGGGTAATGAATCAGACATTAGTGTTATAACTCAACAGCTTAGCTTAACAGCGTCATCTAATCCCGGTGAATTGGTTGCTGTTATAGGTAAAGATATAGCAGCTCCTAGTACAGTAAATGTAGGTCTTACGTGCTTAAATAATACCACGGGATACACTATAGCCGTAGAGTGTCCTTATGTCATACCTGACACGTATAGGTTCCTAAGCTCAAGTGTGCAAGCCACGCCGTGGTCATGTGGAGGTACCCCTATTTTTCCTGCTGCTAATTATTTAGTGAGCCTTTCTAATCCACAAACCCCTACTCCTCAAGTAGGTGATTTTCTGTTTTCGAATAATTTAGCTACTAGCTCTATGGCAGATGGATATTACCTTATTAACGGTCCGGCAGGAAGCAGCGACCAATATACTATTGCATTGAGCAATGGTGTTATAACCTCACGTTTTGCTTGTCCCCCTCCCCCTTAATTTAGAATCATGCCTGTATCTAACCAAAACTATACGCTTACGTTTAATCCGGGATACCAAGGGTGGCCCTCGTTCTATTCGTATGAGCCTGAGTTCATAAAGCATATGAATCAGTACCTCTATACGTTTAAAGGAGGGACTCTGTATAGGCACAATACTAATACCGTAAGGAATCAGTATTATGGCGTTAACTATAACTCTACCCTTACTACTCTTTTAAATCAAGACCCTGTAGTCAATAAGATTTTTAAGACAATTGCTTTAGAGGGGAATGAACCTTGGGGGGCTACTGTGACAAGCGACCTTCAGACAACGGGATTTATTGAGTCGTCTTATTTTGTAGAGAAGGAGTCCGATTGGTTTGCTTTTGTTCGTAATGAGGGAACCACTCCTGCTGATGCACCGCAAGAGTATCCTTTGCGTTCTGTCAATGGTATTGGTAATACAACTAATGCGGTTCAGGTGGGAAACAATGTGATACTTAGCTTTGCTTTAACGACAGACATTGGAAGCATTATAAGTATTGGGGACTCGATTTATTTCGGAGTACCCGTGGTATCTCCTGCTACGCTTACCCCTCTTTACTCAGGCACGGTGACGGCTATTACCGTAAACCTTGCTGCGGGTCAAAACATAATTCAATACGCTCTCGATATTCCGGGTGGGGGTGTAGCTCCTCCTGCGGGAGTAGGCGTGGTGTACGCTATGTTTATAAAGAACCAAGTTGCAGAGTCTAAGGGTATCCTAGGTCACTATGCTGAGTTAACTTTAACGAACTCTTTAACTACTCACGTCGAGCTATTTGTAGTTAAATCTGAAGTAATGAAATCCTTCCCGTGAACCTGCTATCTTTGAATTTATGACTGAGCTGCAAGCATTACTTCACCAACCGTTAATGACTCCCGAATCACTACTGTATCATATACATAGTGAGCGGGGTGTATTGTGGGAAGATATAGCTAGTTTTTCTGAGAAGCTGCAAGAGATAGCGGGAGTAGCACTGCACCATACCACTGAGATGGATGAGCAGTTTCCTGTGAAGCACAACCTTGAGAACGGTCTCTATACCCGTGAGGTATTTATGCCTAAGGAATCTTTAGTTGTAAGCTTTATCCATAAACAGAATCACCCCTCCTTCTTTATGAAGGGCAGTATGTCTATCCTTTTGGATACAGGAGAGGTTAAGTATATTAAAGCCCCTATGACTGTCTTTACAGAGACAGGTACACAGCGGGTGGCGTACATGCATGAGGACTGTGTTTGGGCCTGCGTGTATAGGACTGATGCCGAAACTATTGAAGAGGCAGAGAAGGAGGTTTATACCACCGATTACAAAGAACTCCCTGAGCACATCATCTTTAAACAACAATTGTTATGTCAGGAATCGTAGCAGGAATTAACGCAGGAATTGCCCTTACTTCTATGGGCATCTCTATGTCGCAAAAGAAAAAAGCTGAAGGCAAAGCAATGGAGGCTGAGCGCGAGGCAGATTTAGCAATGGCAGAGGCTAGAGAGCGACTCTCTGTAAACTATCAAGAAGGCCGAACTATTAGTAAGGACCCTTATACCATGGCTTTGGAACAGTCACTAGCTCAAGGCGCTGCTTCTGTTGAGGCGGCACAAGAAGGGGGCGCAAGGGGGATTGCTCAGGTAGGAAGAATTCAGATGGCCCAAAACCAAATGGCAGAAGGTCAGCGGGTTGGATACGGGCAAGAACTTCAGCAGCTTGATAAAGATATCCGTGATGAGGACAGCCGACTACGTGATATAAATACACAGATAGACCTGCAGGAGGTAGAAGGCGCTCAGCAAGCAGCGGCTATGTATGATGAACAAGCGGCAGCAGCAAAGGCAGCGGCTGTTCAGTCAGGTATTAATGCAGTTCAGGCAGGAATTCAAGTGGCTCCTGACTATATGAATAAGATGGGCAGCACAAAACAAGCTTATGGAACGTTGGCTAGTCAGGGCTATCAGGGCGGCGAAATGGCTAAAAGTATAGACTTCACTCCTGACTATAAAGTTTTAGCAGGGTTAGGAGAGGGCGGTAACAGAGGGGCTAGGCAATACATGAGAAGCTTAAATCAACAGCAGCAAAATGCGATTACGTTTGACCCTTCTTTTTCAGCTCTTTTCCCGGTAAAACAATAAGATATGGCTAAGACATTTTACAAGTTTGCAGAAAGGAGTGCAGATTCTCAAATCAATTGGGCTGAGGTAGGCAAGCAGTTATCTGATGTCGTTACTGAGGAGACTAATGTTCGGCGTGACCGGAAGGCTGCTATCGATGCTGATATCGCAAGCTTTCAGGACCAATTAAATAACCCGCCACTTGGTGAGCACCAAGGGTTTAACGATTGGACAACTAACTACGCAGCCAACACTCAGGAGTATGCCCTTCAGCTTGAGAGGCTTGTTAAATCAGGAAAGATTAAGACGCGGGACTATACTAGGATGAAGGCCAACTTAACTCAGGGGACTAGCGATGCCTTTGATATGGGTACAAAATTCCAAGAGAGGTATGCTGAAATAGTTGAGCGAGCTAAGATTAACCCTGAAACCGGGAAACCACAATCTCAGGAGCTTGAGCAATTTCTTATGAACTCTACCCGTGCGATGGGTAACTATAGCAATAGCGAACTATATATCGACCCACCTACGGGCAGGGTTCTGCTTGCTAACTATACCGATAAGAAAGATGCGGAGGGTAACGTAGTGATGGATGGAAACGGTCAGCCTGTCAGGGTATTAGATAAGGATTCTAATTCTTATGCCCCTGTATCACAGCTTCTAAACCGTATGGATATACAGGTAGATTACTATGACATGGACACGTCTCTGACGGCTGCTGTTGATGGTATAGGTACAGACATACAGGCGGTAGTAAGTGGAGGAGTTATGACTCGTGAGGATGCATTGAGCAATGACCGATTTTCAAACGCCGTTGAAAACATTGTAGCCGGGCAGCTTGCCATCCCTACGAATGTTACCTCTGTACTAACCAATGTATTGGGTATGGCGCCTGATAGCACTACTCCCTATGAGTATACTTGGGATGCGGCACAGGCAGCTGCAAATCCTAATTTAATATATGTTTATAACGACCCCGCTCAGAATGATTCGGGTGCTCCCGCATCTCTTTTTGGGGAAGACATGGACGCGGTTGCTGATACTCTTCTTAGAGATGGAGCGTTTGATTTAAGCGATGCGGAGAGGGAGGGTATGACTGAGGGTGAAGCCCTTGGTGTAATGGAAGCTAAGCGTGATGCGTTTGTTGCCAATGCACGAGCGCAATACGATGCCGCAAAGGAGGTGGTTACAGACAGCGCCCTCTCTAACTTTGACTTTAAGGAGACGGCATTTGAGGAAAGACCTGACGTTGTAAAACAACAGAATAAGATTGACGCTGCTGCGGGCGCTAAGAACGAGAAAAAGGTTATAGAGATTCTCCCTGAGATATCTAAACTTCATACGACTACCGTTGACGTCAATGCTAAAAATTCTGATGGAAGTGATATGTATACCGGGGAGGCCGACCCAACTTATGTAGCTGCTGTACAGGCGGAGTTTGATACGGCAGAAGATTATGTTCAGAGAATAAACCCTGCGGTGTCAAGACTAGAGGTAGATGAAAATAATTTGGTTACCATAATTATGAAAGACGCTAAAGGCAACCTCATAGCACAGGAACCTATTGACCGCTCGAAACTTACTCAAGAAGAGTTCCTTAAATCTTTGGTTAATGCAGTTGTCCCTAAGGATATGAGAGAGGGTCTTGATATAGACGCTCTTATTGCGGCTAACTTACTTGTAGGAACTAAAACTACCGCAGCGGGGGTGGCGGGGGATGTGGTTCCTACTCGTCCTGAGGTTGTTGTGGGTTGGGCGGATATGGTAGAGTCAGGATTCCCTGCATCAAGTGGTAAGGCTGAACAAATGGGAGTAGATAAAATATCTGAGGAACTTCTAAAGGATGTATTTACAATAACGACAGGCAGCGGCAAAGAAGCAACCACTGAGAAGAAGGATGCCGACGATGTTACTTCCGTGGCAATCGCACAAGCAGAAGCGACATTCTTAAATCGTGCAGGTATAAGTAATGCGGAAGTGCGGCCTGCCAAAATAACCTTGACAACTCCGAGTACCTTGTTAGGAATATCCTTAGGGACGAGTACCAACGAGTACGAGGTTGTATCTATAATGGTAGGCGATGTTACGAGCAATAATATTCTTTTCCCCAAAAACATGACACAGGACCAATGGAATAGTGTAAATAGAATATTGGTAGAGGCAAGAAAAAATGGAGAGACGGTGAATTTAAACACCTTTAATAGCCTAGGTATTCCTAACTTTGAGTTGCTAAACACAGACGCAACGAGGGCTCAAGCCCTTAATTCTTCTCCCGCGAAAATGGATGAGGCTGATAAAATTGCAGCAGCGGCGGTCGAGGCTGAGGCTGCTGAACTTGAGGCAGTGAATTTAAACGCAGAGCAACAGTAGATTATTATGGACGAAAAGTATATCGAAAAGATTTATGCCAAGTTTGGTGAGGAGGTGCTAGGTTCCTTTGATAAATTCTCAGAATTAATATCGACCGACGAAAAATATCAACAGAAGATATACGATAATCTCGGTGGCGAGGAGGTGTTTGGGGGGTACCCTGAATACTCTACACTTATAAGCCGTAGGAGTGAAGGTGAGGTTGCAGAAAGTCTTAATGATATGTGGAACTCTCCCAAGGAGGGGAGTGACATGATGAATATCGATGCCGCACCTGTAAAAAAAAAAGAAGAGCCTACGGATTTGCTTTTGGAAAGTGGTTTATCGGGGCAGTCCGCTCTTACAACTGAGGCACTTGAGACCACCCCTGCTGATAAAGAAGCTGAGCGTCAGGAGTTTTCTGAAAGTCTTAGACGTTCTGAGGTACCGGAATTGCGCGATGACAATTGGCAGCCGGGATGGTATGATGCCTTTAATGAGACTAGAGAGGATGCCGTTAAATCAGCGAACGTCTTCAACGATGTTAGTAACAGTTGGCTGAAGGGTGAGGACGGTAAGATACTTGATGCCTTTGGTGAGGAGACCGAGGCGTCTCGTTTAGACCGAGAAGAATTAAGGGCCGTTAAGGCACAGGTTCAGGCGGATGTAATTGCGCGTCGGCAGATTGCTGAGCGGTCTAAAGAAGAAAGAGATAACCTTCGTATGGCTACGGCCAATGAAGCTAGGCAGGCTCTGTTAGCTCGTGAGAGCCGTACTGTGGCACGAAAGAACGAGGATGGCACTGAGTCTAGCCACCTGATGACATCGTATGAGGAGGACGGTGTTTTTAAAGTTGTTCCTACTTTATTCCCCAAGGATGGATTCGTTCTTTCTCCTAACGCTAGTAAGTGGGATGAGCTTCCAATAGATGAGGCAATTGCTAGGGCCACTGAGAGAGGGGAGGTATATACATTCTCTACTGAGGAGGCGGCTAACGCTTTTGCTGAAGGCTCTTGGAAGTACGCATCTACAGTTGACGTAGAGGGAGAGAGATTTTTTGCGAATCGCGGTCTTGACTATGCTGATTATATGGCAGCAGAGGACGTGTATAACACGCTTTTAGATGAGCAAGAATCCCTTGCTGCATTTGGTAAAGAGGTTTTGGATGGCCGTCTTTTAGGTGATGATGAGATTAAACTAGATGACCTTACTGAAGACGAGAGGGAGGAGCTAGATGTATATTTTGATGAGAACGGTAGGGTTAATTACTTTGCTATACAGGAACGCTTTGCAAGATTAACCGAAGAGTCCGAGGCGTTAAGGGATGTGATAGGGGTAGGCACCGATGGGTATACAGCCCGTGAAGATTTCGATGTAGTCTTAGAGGAGCAGAACGTAAAGCGCCGTACAGTAGCCGCTGATATAAACGCCGAAGCCAAGTTTCGGGAGACAGCTTTATTGGATAAATCTATAGCGTACTTTGATATGGCGCCCTCAGAACTTCTAGGGTTTGAGCCAAGGAATAATGTTGAGGTTGAGCAGTTCAATGAGATAGTTGAGGACTATCTACAGCTTGAGGCAATTAAAGGGGCAGCTGCGCTTGAGTATCAACTATCTATGAGCTATCTCAATACCAAGCAAAACAAGGCTCTTCAGGCTGAGTATACTGATGGTATCGAGGCTATTAATAATGAAGTTAATAATGGTCTTCAGCGAGGAAAGGGAGCGGAGATACTTGTAAAGATGGGTACGGGGATTATCGATGTTGACAATGAGGAGGAGCTGATGGATGCGGTGACTCGCATGGCTGATATTGAGTCGAACAAACGGCCAAGCGACGGACGCACGTTGTCTCGTTATAACAGGGCGCGTAATGCTGATGAGTATAGGGCGGTTATGGCGGAGAACCCTATTGAATGGATGACGCAACTAGCGGCCTCATCACTGAGTCAAATTCTTCCTTATGGATGGAAGGTGGTGGCGGGAGCTGCAGCTACAGGTTTTGGTGTAGGGGCAGTTAGGGGTGGTGTGAGAACACGGAACCCTAGGGCCGCTTTAGCATCAGCTGTTGCAGGAACAGGTGAAGGAATTTATCTCGGCATGTCCGCGAACAACTTCATCATGGAGTATACCTCTGCTGTTCTAGAGGCCGTACATAATAAGGGATACGATGCTACTATACCTACTGAGTATGCCGCTGCATTGAGAGACCCTGAGGTTTGGGCGGAGGCTAATGACCGAGGTGTTAAGAGAGGTCTTGCTATATCAGCCGTAGACTATATGGGATTGAAGTTAGCGGGAAGGGTGTTTGCCCCTGCTTTAGCTATGAGGTCGATGGGCGTAAAAGGTGCTCTTAGGGTAGGAGGGATGTTTGTTGCGGAAAGATTTACGTTTGACCCTGCGGTTGAAGGATTTGGAGAGGTACTTGCTCAGAAGGTAGTGGGAGACGACTTAAGATGGAAAGATATTTGGGCGGAGATGGGTGGTGCGGGAGGAAGTAATGTTACTGTAGCTAGTGTTAAAGCAGTAAGAGCTTCAATATCTAATAATGTTGAGGGTATAGCTCAGACATTTCTTGACTTAGACCAACTCGCTAGAGATAAATCTACTGACCTTCAGATTACGAATTGGACTAACCGCCAAGTAAAACTTGAGGAGATAACTCCTGAGCAGGGGCAGTCTATATTGGAAGGTGTGGGTCTACGACGAGAGGCCAATGACTTACTTGCTGTCAACGACTATTCTAAACTGACATCGGACGAGGTGGAGGGTTTAAGACAAAGCGAGCGTCCATTAAAAGTTGATGGAAATAAAGACGCGAGGGCTAGACTTATGGAGTTGTTGGAAAAGCGAGAGCGTTTAACTTCTACAACCAATAGGAAGAGTTTATATGCTGATAAAATCGCTCAGATAAATAACGAGATTAGAATTATTTCTGAGACAGGGATGGTCGTTGAGAATCCTGTCGAGTTGGATATGATTGTTGGGGTTGGTAGGCGTGAGGTACCATCTTATAGGATAGGTAGAAAATATGTAGGAAGGGGCAAGTTTATAGAGGAGGTAGAAAAAGCAAGTGGTAAAAAGCTTGCTCGTATAGTTAAAGATGCTAGGGTAACTAACGACCCTGAGGTGGCTGCTATCCTAAACGCAAAAATAAAAGACGTCCTTAACGACCCTAATAAGAAGGTAAAGAAATCAGAGGACCTGATTGCTACTCCGGGAGAGACTACTGTAGCCGCAGAAACGGTAGCTCAAGATGTCGCTGTAGAAGAAGCTGCCGACGTTGATGCTGAGGCTGCTGCACTTGAGGCTGAGTTATTGCAAACAGAACAAACACAAGACGATGCCATTCAAGAGCCAAGCACAGAGACGGTACCTGCACAAGAACCATCCGCAGATAGCGCAGAAGTGGGAGAAGGAGTACCCGCAACAGAGCAAGCTACCGAGCAGGCTCAAGCCGAAGACCAAGCTACAGAAGCGGCGGTCGAAAAAGAAGTAGCTCTTGTTGAGGACGTTGTTAACGATAACTCGTTCACTCATAGAACCCCAAGTATTGAAGCCATCGAAACGTGGGCTAACTCAGGACAGGTAGTCGGTAGAGGAGAGACCATTAATACATTTAATGACCAAGTCCCTGCAACACTTTCTGAAAGAGTTGGAGGAGAGCAGAATAGACAATCACCTAACTTCCAAAGAGGAAAAATCTACGGTAAAGGAACAGCTGATGGAAAAGGTGGGTTTGTTATTATCTCTAAGACTGATGCTGTTACCGATGAAGATGTAGTACCAAACAGGGGGTTTACTAACCAACCTTCATTTGATAAGTCGCGGGGTGTTGGTGTGGTTAAGCCAAATAAGAGGGGCATTGAGAACTACGATGTTTACTCTGTTAATGAGGATGGCTCACTAACAAAAAGAGATTGGAGCGAGTTCAAGTCTCAGCCTAAGAAGAAGGCTTCCGCTAAGAAGAAGGCTGCCGCTAAGAAGAAGGCGCCGACGGAGGAGGTCGCGGTAGAGGAATCAAATGCTTTTAAATCTTCCACAGGGGATTCCGATATTGATGGGCGAATTACTCGTACTGTTATGATGTCTCCTGATGAGTATTTAAAACAATCGTGGGAGGCTACGGATGGAAAATTAGGGGGAACGTATGAAAGTTGGTTAGCTTCTAATAAAGGCACAAAAGAAACCATAGAATCTTATGCTAAAGCCATCAGAGAGGGGAATAAATTTCCTCTTCCGTACATAGATAAAGCTAGAGGGTCTCAAGATGGTCGTAATAGAGCACTAGCAGCTAAGGAAGCGGGATTAAAAGAAATACCTGTTGGAATTATAGAAGAGTTAACTGTCGCAGAAGAAATAAAAGAATTAAAAAACGATTTAAAAACAACAACTTCTAAGGCGGGAGTGTTGAGAATTAAAAGGAAAATTAAATCCTTAGAAACTTCCGCTAAGAAGAAGGCGCCTGCTACTAAGCCAACACCTCAGCCTACTCCTGCTACGAAGCAGGTTGTGGAAACTAAAGAGGAGGTAGCGGTTGATGAGACAAGCGTACAGGAGATTGAGTCTGAGATTGATAAGTCTAGAGAAGATTTCAAGGCTAAGAAGTTAGGTCTTGAAAATGATATTGAAGCTTTACAAAACAAAAGGAAGGCTCTTCCAAAGAAGAAAATAACTCCGACTAAGAAAGCATTACAGGCCGCTGAAATATCAAAAGATATTCAGTCTAAAACCAAAACGATTAAGGCTTTAGAGAGAAGTTATAACGCAGAATCTACTAGGCTATCTGTTCGTAAGGCTGCCGCTAAGCAGGCTACCACTAAGAAAAAGGCTGCGCCTACCAAGAAGGCAGCACCTGTAGCCAAGGCTGCGCCTAAGAAAGCTGCGCCTAAGAAGGCTGCGCCTAAAAGAAAGGCCGCTCCTAAGGCTACGAAAGGGAAGTCTATGTCGGAGTTGGCGCGGGTGGATATCACTGCGATGCCTGAACAGGAACTAATAGCTAACCTAAAAATACTTCAGGAGATAACAAAGAGCGCGGTAAAGGCAAAGAATAAAGAGCAGGAGACTATAGGTCGTAGAGGAATTAGAGTATACAAAGCGGAGATAGCGAGCAGGGCTACTGAAGAAACTAAGCCTGCCGCTAAGAAGAAAGCAGCACCTGCTAAGAAGGCTGCGCCTATAGCGAAAGCAGCGCCCGCTAAGAAGTCTGACACTAAGAATATAGATGCTAAAATAAAGAAAGCAAAGCAGAAGCTTAA
>TARA_R110002167_G_scaffold19055_7_pt1 | contig 32908 bp, 22 predicted proteins | sample TARA_R110002167 | Tara Oceans TARA_R110002167 (sample SAMEA4398238) | marine metagenome | biome: Polar Biome; feature: [MES] marine water layer (ENVO:01000295) within the mesopelagic zone...; material: water (ENVO:00002006), including particulate matter (ENVO:01000060) such as......
GCATGATTCGCTCAGGCGTCCTTAAACTCGTATCTTGAAGTGACTTGGGTATATATGTGATTTCTTTTAACTTAACCTTTTTTTTGTTAAGCTATGACCCAAATTAAATATAGTTAGAGTTCTAATTATATTTAATATAATTAAAAAGCCAAGGGATAATAAATATGAAATTCACGAAACTGCATGCTGCTGTATTAACAGCGATAGCAGCATCAGGCTCCCTCTATGCTGAGGAAGCAAACAAGCAAGAAAAAGCAAAGATAGAAATCATTGAAGTTACCGCCACTAAACGCACCGAATCCATTCAAGACGTGCCCGTTACCGTCACCGCATTAACAGGTGATAGCTTAGAAAAACTAGGCGTTGCTAATTTTGACCAGTATGTAGAGTTTTTACCGAACGTCGTTTTTCAGGGCACAGGCCCTGGGCAGAATGAAATCTATATTCGCGGCGCAGCAACCACCCAATCCAATATTTCCCTTTCATCGGTTCAAGCATTACAACCTTCTGTTGCCTTTTATTTAGACGAGCAACCCGTTTCCATGCAAGGGCGTAACTTAGATATTTACGCAACTGATGTTCAACGTATAGAGGTTTTACCTGGACCACAAGGCACACTTTTTGGGGCTAGCTCTCAATCAGGTACGGTGCGTTTAATAACTAATAAGCCAACCCATGACGGTTTTGCCGCAGGTTTTGATACCAGCACGAGCTCCACCAAGGGCGGCGATTTAAGTAATTCTGTTGAAGCGTATTTTAATATGTCTTTAACTGACTCATTAGCAGTACGCGTTACCACCTACAACGACTACCAAGGTGGTTGGATAGATAATATATTAAATGTACCCGGTAAAGGCGGCTATAACGGTAGTGCGGTAGTTATTGATAGAATTTCTGGTGGCGTATTAACAAACCCTGAAAATATTTCTGTTACCGCGCCACAAAATGATGCCTTGGTAGAAGATAACTTCAACACTGCTAATTATGCTGGAGCACGTTTCGGCTTATCTTATTTAATTAATGATGAGTGGGATCTTTTAGTTCAGCATACCCAGCAATCTCTCGATACCGAAGGTGTGTTTGCTTATGATCCAAACCTTGAGGGTGAATCATCAACCAACCGTTTTACACCAGAAAACAACAATGATGATTTTGGCTTAACTACGTGGACACTAGAAGGTCGACTTGAGTATCTTGATATCGTTTATACCGGCGGTTATCTCAATAGAGATATCAATTCAACCATTGATTATACCGGCTATACTAATGGTGGTTCATTTTCTGCTTATTATGTTTGTAACTATGCAGGTGTATCTGAATCAGAACAAGAATGTCTTGACCCAACAAAGTTTTATAAAGAAACAACCAGTACCTCACGCATCACCCATGAGCTTCGTATGAATACTTCTGCTGAAAATCGCTGGCGTGTCACGGCTGGTGTATTTTATGACTCTCAAGAATTATCAACGGTTGGTCAATTCAAAATAGCCAATACAGAGAAGTTTTCTGATTTACAAAGAACCCTTGCCGGAACTGAAGGCATTAACAGTAATGGCGGCCCTTTCCCTTCTGAAGTGAGCTTCGTAAATGATGTTACCCACACCATAGATCAAATCGCCGTATTTGGTCAGTTAGAATTTGATATAACCGATACCGTTACGGCAAGTTTTGGTGCGCGTTGGTATCAAATTGATGATATTTATAAGGGTGCTACTACAAGTGGTGATGTCAGTGGTAGATTACGCGCCTTCGGTGATGGTAGCGATGCAGCCTTAACCGAGTTTTTTGGTGCTGAAGAAGCCGCCTCAATCCAAGCCGCTATTGCCAGTGGACAATTAGATACGAGCTTACTTAATGATGATGGTACGCTAACAGTCGATGATACTATTATTAAAGCATCACTTGATTGGCAAGTGTCTGACGATGTTATGCTATTCGCTTCATACTCAGAAGGTTTTAGACCGCCAGTTACTAACAGAGTTGGTGGTGGTTCAGCTACAAGTGATGAAGGTGCTTTTGATGGTTTCCGCATTCCAGTGTACTCAACCACCGATAGCTTAGATAACATTGAATTTGGTGTTAAATCAACGTTATTTGATCAAACATTACGCTTTAATGCTACCGCCTATTATTCAAAAATATCTGATCTACAAACCTCACGATTTGACCCAACCAATATCAGTTTCTTAGTGTTTACTGATAACGTCGGTGATGCTGAAATTAAAGGTATTGATGGTGACTTTACTTGGGTAGCAACGGATAATTTGATAATCTCTGGTGCTTTTAGCTTTATTGACACCGAGCTAACGTCAATCAATAACGAACTTGCCGGTATTGCGCCAGCAGTTGGTAGTCAACTACCTTACTCAGCAGAGTTCTCAGGTAATTTACAAGCAGAGTATTACTATGCTATTGCTAAAGATCTAACTGGTTATATTAACGGTTCAATAAGTTATACCGGAGACAGACTCGCTGGTATGGCGATGGATGCCTATGTGGTAGAAGATGCCACTAATTTAATCTATGGTACTGGCTCAGGTTTAAGTATTCAAAAAGAAGCAGATGTTTATTCTGGTGTAAATTATCAAGACAGTAACGGGGAAACCTTCGCTGGTGGTCGTTATGTGCAAGATAGTTACATTTTGGCAAACTTAAGCTTTGGCGTGACTAACGACGAATGGAAAGCTGAACTATTCATCGACAACGTAACCGATGAAAGTGCAGTTTTATATATTGATACGCAACAGTTTACACCAAAAGTTGTAACCAATAGACCTCGTACTATTGGCTTTAGATTCTCGTATGACTTTTATTAAACACTAAATAAATACTAATATCTCAAAATACTCAGTAAAGCCGCTTGATGTTTGTATCAAGCGGCTTTTTATTGATAAAGTATCAGTTAATTGCAATACAAATAATTTACTAATTCCCCCTGGAGCTAAGTCATTGGACACAACATCCCCTTCCTCAATTGAAAACCAATTAAAATCAATTCAACAATTGATCCAAGCATCGAAATTCAATGACGCCATTAAACAAAGTAAACAACTACAGACACAAACCTCTGACCAACAACATCAAGTTGAATTATGGTACTTAATCGCCGTTGCCCAACGCTATGCAAAAACATTTTCTCAGGCGTTAACTAGTATTAATGAATTACTTAAACTTGATGAAAAACACAGCAGAGCAAATCAAGAGCAGGGTTATATTAACCTTGCAAACAATAATGCTAAACAGGCTAAATTATCCTTTGAAAAAGCAGTTAAACTGAACCCAAGTTTAATCGCTAGTTGGCAAGAGTTAATACAACTTTATCGAGAAGCAAAGCAACAAGAGAATGTACAAAAAGCGGCTAATCAACTGGCTAAACTAAAAGAATTACCCCCTGCTTTACTTGCTGTTACTGAATTAATGCACGAAGGGAAACTATTAAAAGCCGAACAAATTTGCCGACACTTTTTACAAAACAATAAACGCGATGTCGACGGCATGTGCTTACTCGCTGTTATAGGTATTGAGTTAAAAATTTATGATGATGCCGAGTTTTTACTTGCCAGTGCCGTTGAATTAGAGCCCACTCATATTCAGGCGCGTTCTCAATATCTCAACCTACTTATTCGTTTAGGTAAATACAAAGCAGCAGCGCAGCAAGTTGATAAATTACTTCTTGAACAACCCGATAATCTCAGTTTTAAAGTGGCCAAAGCCAATGTATTAACAGGTTTAGGAAAAGTAGAGCAAGCTATTACGTTATTTGAGCAAGCCATTGTGAAAGATGAGAATATTGCAGGTTTTCACTTGCAGCTAGGGCATGCACTTAAAGCTAAAGGAGACATAACCAAAGCGGTTGCAGCTTACCAAAAAGCGTATCAATTAAACCCAAGTTACGGTGATGCTTTTTGGAGTTTGGCCAATACTAAAACCTATCGTTTTAGCGATGAAGAAATAGCTCAAATGCAAGCACAGCAAGAAAATAAAGACTTAGCACTAACGGATAAAATTCAACTGCATTTTGCTACTGGTAAAGCCTTTGAAGACAGGCAAGATTATAACCAAGCCTTTCAATCCTACCAACAAGGCAATAAGTTACAGCATGACCATAATGGTTTTGATATCAATAAAATAGAGCAACAAGTAGACGAGCAAATAAAATACTGTGCCGCTGAACTGTTTGAAAACCGTGGACACTTAGGACTCAACACACCCGATCCTATTTTCATTGTCGGCTTGCCACGTGCAGGTTCTACCTTACTCGAACAAATATTAGCTTCACACAGCCAAGTTGACGGCACGATGGAACTGCATAACATATTAGGTTTGGCTTCACGATTAAGAGGTTCTAACCACAATAACCAAAACGAAAACCAAAACGAAAACCAAAGCAGTAAAGGCACTAAAGAGAGCCAATACCCTAAAAATTTAAGTGAAATAAACCCTGAATATTTTAAACGCTTTGGTCAACAGTTTATTGATGAAACACGTGACTATCGCGAACAAGCGCCGTTATTTATCGACAAAATGCCCAATAATTTTATGCACATAGGTTTAATTCGGTTAATACTGCCAAATGCCAAAATAATTGATGCCAGACGCCCACCCATGGCTTGTTGCTTTAGTGGTTTTAAGCAGTTATTTGCAGAAGGACAAGACTTTAGCTACAACCTTGAAGACATTGGTCGTTATTATCAAGCCTATCTAAAATTAATGAACCATTGGGATAACGTGCTACCGGGCTTTGTTTTAACCGTGAACCATGAAGATGTTGTGGATGATTTAGAAAAGCAGGTACGCAGAATGCTTGATTTTTGTGGTTTAGAATTTGAACAATCATGTATTGATTTTCATAAAACCAAGCGCAATATTAAAACACCAAGCTCAGAGCAAGTACGTCAACCCATTTATAAAAGTGCCACCGAGCAATGGCGACACTTTGAGCAGTATTTAACACCATTGAAAAAGGTGTTAAATACTGAAGACATTTAACGTTTTGCGTAAGAAATATTTCACATGGTTATGTAGGTTGGACTTCAGTCCGACAACGGGGCAATAAATTACCCCCTACAGTAGATATAACCATTTTTTCTGAGCGAAATGCATAGGAAAAATATTTACTAACCCATTTTGTTTACTAATCTATTTCGTTTGCTTCTTCTATACGCTGTAGACGATCTTGCTCTTCAAGAAAAGCAGCTTTTATTTCTTCTATTACGTTATCAACATCGGCAGAAATATTACTTTCTTCAAATAGCCCAGTGAGTTTTGTTTCGAAGGTTAATTCGCCACTTTCATACAAGGCCCACATTTCTTGTGCATACTTGCTTAACAGTAACTCTGGTGCAAATTGGCCATAGTAATGAGTCATATTATCAACATCACGAATTAACATCGCTTTAGCATTGTTATTCGCTGAAGCATCTACCGCTTGGGGTAAGTCAATGATAACCGGACCATATTCATCAACGAGTACATTAAATTCTGATAAATCACCATGAATAATACCTGCACATAACATACGTAACACATAATTCATGACAAGTTGATGATCTTCAATAGCTTGTTCTTTTGACATTACCACGTCGTTTAGTCGAGGGGCTACGTCTCCGACTTCATCGGTGATTAACTCCATTAACAAAACACCGTCAAAACAGCCAAAAGGGTGAGGTACTCTAACGCCTGCTGCTGCTACGGTATAAAGTGCATCAACTTCAGCATTTTGCCATGCTTGTTCTTGTTGATTACGACCATACTTAGAGCCTTTCTCCATGGCTCTGGCGCGCCTGCTGTTTTTGCTTTTTCTACCTTCTTGATATTGAGCTGCTTTTTTAAAACTGCGTTTATTTGCTTCTTTATAAACTTTAGCACAGCGAATTTCATCGCCACAGCGAACCATAAAAACAGTGGCTTCTTTGCCACTCATTAATTGACTGATCACTTCATCAACTAGGCCATCGTCTACCAGTGGTTGGATACGCTTTGGAGTTTTCATAGCGCGGTTATACCGTATTTTGTCAAAGGGTGAAACATTTAGCCTCTCTGTTTTTCAAGTTGTTCAATTTGTTCAAAACATTAAGCAACTTTTTTTGTGTTTATTTGGCTCGAAAGATATTCGTCTAACGACCCTTGAAAATCAACTAACTTTTTATCTTTAATATCGATAATACGCGTTGCCAAGCTTGAGACAAACTCACGATCATGGCTAACAAAAATCAAAGTACCTTTAAAATCTTTCAAGGCATTATTTAAGGCGTCAATCGCTTCGATATCCATGTGGTTAGTTGGCTCATCCATGATCAACACATTGACATCAGCCATCATCAATCGACCAAATAATAAGCGGTTTTTTTCACCACCTGAACAGTTACGTGCTTTCTTGTTAGCATCGTCGTCAGTAAATAACATACGCCCTAGCATACCACGAACACTTAAATCGTTGTGGCATGGTCTGCGCCATTGTGACATCCAATCCATAAGTGTTAAGTCATTATCAAAAAATACGCCGCTATCTTGTGGGCAATAACCCACTGAAGCATTTTCAGACCATTTAACAACACCTTCATTGTGCGCTAATTCGCTCATTAAACAGCGTAACAAAGTAGTTTTACCTACGCCGTTTTCACCGATAATAGCTAACTTGGCACCGGCTTCTAGTAATAAGTCGCCTTTTTCAAACAACACTTTACCATCAAAACCATGACCAAGATCTTCAAGCTCTAGCGCTTGACGATGCATTTTTTTACCCGGTGCAAAAGCAATTTTAGGTGTTATACGACTTGATGATTTCACATCATCAAGTTTAATTTTATCCATTTTTTTAGCGCGAGAACTGGCTTGTTTCGCTTTTGAAGCATTCGCACCAAAACGGTTAACAAAGTCTTGTAGCTCTGCAATTTCTTCAGCTTTTTTAACATTACCTGATAATAGCTGTTCGCGTAATAAACTCGACTGCTCTAAAAAGTATTCGTAATTGCCCGGATATACGCGCAATTCACCGTAATCAATATCAGCCATATGCGTACAGACAGAATTAAGGAAGTGTCTATCATGCGAAATGATAATCATGGTGCATTTACGTTTGTTTAACTCACCTTCTAACCAACTGATGGTATGAATATCCAAGTTGTTGGTCGGCTCATCAAGTAATAAAATATCAGGGTTAGCAAACAAGGCTTGGGCAAGTAAAACACGCAACTTCCAACCTGGCGCAACTTGTTGCATTGAACCAAAATGGTAAGACTCATTAATACCCGCTTCTAATAAAATTTCACCCGCACGACTTTCAGCGGTATAACCGTCCATTTCAGCAAATTGGCTTTCTAAGTCACCAACACGCATGCCGTCGGCTTCACTCATTTCAGCTTGTGCGTATATAGCATCTCGTTCTTGTTTTACTTTCCATAATGGTGCGTCACCCATGATGACAGTATCAATAACATTGTGCTTTTCAAAAGCGAACTGATCTTGGCCCAACGTGCTTACTTTGTTGCCGGTGCTAACTGATACATTGCCTGAGCTTGGCACTAACTCACCACTAAGTATCTTCATAAATGTAGACTTGCCACAGCCATTTGCGCCGATCAAACCGTAGCGGTGACCGTTGCCAAATTTAGCCGAAATATTTTCAAATAACGGCTCTGCGCCAAATTGCATTGTAATGTTCGATGTAGTGATCAAAAGATATTCCTGAATTTTTTCTAACGGATATTGAATGATTAATTGTTATATACCCTGATTTATCTATATACGAACATATATATGTCGGTAAATAAGTCAGAAAACAACAAGAAATACTCAAAATAATAAGGTCGCGCATTATACAGGAATAAATGCCTAGCCCATACCTAATATTGAATTTAAGTGCTTATTTTTTCACCTGCACACACAAAAGTGAAGATATTATTGTATTTATGCAGTTAACAGCCCCCAAAAAACTAATGTGGAAAGTTAATACCAAGTGAAGTAATTAATTGGTATATACTCAAACAACTTCAAACTGCATGATTCAGTTGGAATTAGAAATGTATTAGGCAAGGCATTGATTGTAGAGAATGGTTGTTCCCTTGTCAAAATCAATAACACAGCATAAAACATTTCTAAACCAACCCTGCGGGGACTTCTGAGCAAATAATGCTCGTTGTTGCAGTTGTTTTTAAGGGAATAACCATTAATAAAAAAATGCGCCTTGATCATGAATTGCTCAGCAGTCCTGAACAAGCACTTTGAAGTCGTTTGAGTATAGAGTGTAATAAAGTGAATATTACTGTAAATTAGTCAATAGTTTCCCCTTTATACGAACCGCTATGAAACCAATTCGTTTGACCCAATACTCACACGGCGCAGGCTGTGGCTGTAAAATTTCGCCATCGGTACTTGATGTGATGCTCAAATCATCTCTCACTCTGCCCGAGCATAAAGAACTTTTAGTGGGCAATAGCACCAAAGATGATGCGGCCGTTTTCGATATTGGTAATGATCAAGCCGTCATTTCAACCACTGACTTTTTTATGCCTATTGTTGATGACCCTAACGATTTTGGTAAGATTGCGGCCTGTAATGCCATCAGTGATATTTATGCTATGGGCGGAAAACCATTAATGGCGATAGCCATTTTGGGCTGGCCAGTCAATATTTTAGCGCCAGAAATTGCCCAACAAGTGCTTGATGGGGCAAGAGCTATCTGTGCTGAGGCGGGGATCCCGTTAGCAGGAGGCCATTCCATTGACGCACCTGAGCCTATTTTTGGCCTAGCGGTTACTGGCCTGATTAATAATGCGCACATTAAGCGAAATAATACCGCAGGGGTTGGTGATCTTCTGTATTTAACTAAGCCGTTAGGTATTGGCATTTTAACCACGGCTGAAAAACAAGGTAAATTGTTACCTGAGCACGCGCAATTAGCGCCACAAGTAATGAAAACCTTAAATATTATTGGACAAAAATTTGCAGCGTTGGACGATGTTACGGCTATGACCGATGTGACTGGCTTTGCACTGTTAGGACACCTCTTGGAAATGTGTCAAGGTAGTGGAGTTGCTGCTGTGATCGATTTTGAACAAGTACCACATCTTGATTTCGTCAATGATTATATCGATCAAGGTTGTGTGCCAGGTGGCTGTGAGCGAAACTTTATTAGTTATGGCGATCAGGTTGGGCCATTAAGCGCCAAACAAAAAACACTTTTGTGCGATCCTCAAACGAGTGGCGGTTTACTGGTGGCAGTACAGCCAAAAGGCAAAGAGGCTTTTGAAGCGTTATGTAAAAAGAATGGTCTAAACCTACAGCCTATTGGCGAACTAGTGGCGGCAACTACGCCAACCGTGAGTTTGTTGTAATGCCACGCAATATCTCAATAAAAAACACTTCAGTAAAAAGCAGCTCAGTAACAGAGCGAACCGACAGCAGCGATTTTCGCGCTATTATTGGCAATAAAATCCCTTTAATGGATGTACGCGCACCTATTGAATTTGAAAAAGGTGCTTTTGACCAGTCGATTAATCACCCGCTAATGAATAATGATGAACGAGCACAAGTAGGTCTTTGTTATAAAACGAATGGACAAGCAGCCGCCATCACCTTGGGTAATGCCTTAGTTTCCGGGCAGAGTAAAGTAAGTCGATTGGAACAATGGCAAGACTTTGCACGGGAAAATCCACAGGGTTATTTATATTGTTTTCGCGGCGGCTTACGTTCACAAACGGTGCAGCGCTGGTTAAAGGAATCAGGTGTTAACTATCCACTGCTTATTGGGGGTTATAAAGCACTGCGTCAGTTTTTACTGAACGAGCTTGAGCAGCTAGCGTTACATCCCTTAACGATTTTAGCTGGCAATACCGGGTGTGGTAAAACACCTTTTCTGGCCCATTGTACTAACAGTTTAGATTTAGAAGGAGCCGCGAGGCATCGAGGATCAAGTTTTGGTGGCTTCGTTACACCGCAATCAAGTCAAATAAACTTTGAAAATAAACTGGCTGAGCAATACATCACGGGTAACTTTTCTTTAGAGCAAACATTGCTCTTAGAAGATGAAGGCAGGTTAATTGGTAGTGTTCATTTACCTGAAAGTTTACGACAAGCCATGGCATTAGCGCCAATAGTGGTGATTGAAGAAAGGTTAGATTATCGACTTGAGCATATATACCAAGAATATATCATAAAAATGACAGCTCAATACCAAGCTACTTATGGCGTTGAACAAGGTTTTATCGCCTTTAGCGAGTATTTGGAACAAGGCTTATTCAGAATACGAAAGCGCCTTGGTACACAGCGTTATGGCCAATTAAAGGCAATACAGAGTACGGCGTTAATGCATCAGAGAAATAGTCAACAGCAAAAGGGTCAACTACATAATCATCTTGATTGGTTAAAGCCGTTGCTCAGTGAATACTATGATCCTATGTATCAATATCAGTTAGGACTAAAGGCCGAAAGAGTGATTTTTCGTGGCAATAACGCGCAATGTTTAGCTTTTTTGAACGGTTAGTAAGTATAATGACACAGACATAATAGGCATAGATTAAAAAAATAAACCGCTGATATGATGAATTGAGTGTGAATTTTCTTGTGGTATGCCCCACTTCCCATTATTTATGAAGATCCACACTTATCAAGCACTTTATTAATATCGGCTAACGTTGCTTGGTAATCTTTATAGTTCAGTAAAATTTGACGCCGAACACCGTTACATTCAAGTACCAGAGAAGGAAAACCCTGATTGGTTAACGCTCTAGCTAAGTGGATTTGTTGCATTAATGCTTGTTCGTTTTCTTCTGAGGTAAAATCGGCAGTAAAGCGTGTTAAGTCGAATGCTGACTTTGCTATGCTTTCTTGCTTAGACGGCTTCTGCTCAGCTAATTTCTGCGTAGGCAATTTCTGCGTAGACAATTTCTGAGTAGACAGCTCTTTTGCCAAACCTATAAGCACATCGTTATCTGACGGGTTTAAAGCACGCAGATAGTAAGCGTGTTGAATCGCTTCTACCATTTCTACTTGATAACCCTGGTTATTCGCAGCAATAGCAGCCCTACAGGCATTATAAGTAGAACGCCTTGGGGTATTATTACGCCAAAAATCAAAGTTAAACTTCGTGCCTAACTTTTCTTCGATAGAGTGCCAGTGTGCTTTAACCATAGCTTGCTGCTCAACTGGCATTGGTTTATTTGAGTCTGGTGCTAACCCGCCGGCAACGTATTCTATTTGAATAGCGTCAGACAAGTTTAACTTCAAGGCATCCCATACCGGGCGATATCCCCAGCACCAGCTGCACATAGGATCGTAAATATAATATAAAGTAGCGTTCATAGTCATGTGAAATTTCTCACTGGAATAATCGAATAATACATCAACAGTAGCCATATCTGGCCTTGAACCGCCTTGAGCATTAGCAAAACGCACGCCATTAAGTGCGACTAACAACGATGGAAAGAAACTCAATTGTTTATCACCGTCAACTGATAAAGTGCGACCTGTTGCTTGCTCTACTTTAACGCTGACTTGGTTAACTTGAATTAGTTTTTCAAAGGGTTATTTCTACTAATGACTTCTACTAATAATAACTACTATAGTAAACAAGTATGTTGAAGTCAGTTATTAAAACGACATAATCAAAACACTTTATGTATTACCAATGAATAGGATCAACTTGATAATACTGTTTTAATTGTCGATAAAGCATAGGATGTTCATGATGAAACTGTTGTGCTTTTTCAAAAAACACCTCGCTGGCAACAGCAAAGAATTCAGCTGGATTGGTCGCGCCATAATAATCAAATATTGAAGGTGATCCATTTTTGGCTTGCTTTTGCAGTAATTCAAATTGCGTAGAAAAAACCTCAGACCAACATTGGTAGCTTTGCCCTTTCTCTAAAATAGGCGCACCATTAGCACTGCCATTTTCTTGATCTAACTGATGGGCAAATTCATGAATCACCACATTGTGCCCGTCATCTGTGATTTTCGCGCCATCTAACGTGTCTTGCCAAGACAACACTACTTTACCAAAATCCCATGACTCTCCGGCTAATGTCATTTTTTGCGAAAATTGTACGCCACCAGCATCTTTACTTTGTTGCTCTTTAATAAAAGCACGCGGGTAAACCAGTATGGTTTGCAATTTGGGGTAAAAATCTGTCTTGCGATTAAGCAATAATAAGCAGGCTTGCGCAGCAACCGTTACTCTTATCTCATCTGTTATGTTAACGCCGTTACAACCGATGAAGTTTTTCTCCGCCAAAAACACCTGAACATGCTGCTTTAGCTGCAACTGTAAATCAGCCGGCATTTGCCTAAAGTAAGGCATTCTTTGCTGAATAATTTTACGCCACTCTTTTTTAAAAGGCTGCTTCCTAATTTTATCGCGTTGATAGGTACGCCAATATGGCTTACCTACAGAGTAACCGATGAGTATAACGCCAATAAATATTGGTAACAGGTAAGACAACATAATAAACTTAAATTGTTAGGGTTAGTTATGAAGTAGGTACGGTGGGGCTAAATATCAAGCTGTTGCTGGCTTATTATGTCAAATAACTACACAACCCAATTTTCAAGGCTTTTTATATTGCATTCTTTACCCATTGATTTTTATCATAAAATAACAAGCAGGATTAGGGGGCGTATAACCATTCTCGTCAAGTATAACTAATTCATCCGATGCTAACTCTTTTGATATGAGTGACTTTTCTATTAAACCCGAAGAAGATTAAATTCATATATGCCATCATTAATGATGGCAAGGAGCTATATTGAGGTTGGCCATGTCATTAATATTTTCGCACCACCATCACTATTATTACTGACTAATAATTGTCCCTGATGATTACGCGCAATCTCCGCACAAAGTGATAAGCCAATGCCTGAGCCATGAGTTTTTGTGGTGTAAAAAGGCGTTAACACATTATCTAAACTGGCAAATCCTGAGCCATTATCTGTTATTTCAATGGTCTGCTCGTTTTTGACCGAATATATTTTAATATTCACCTTACATATTTCTACTAAACACGCTTCTTGGGCATTTTTTAACACGTTAATCAATACTTGCAAGACCTGATGAACATCCCCATAGCATTGATTATTTCCTTGAAATTCCACTTGACAGTTTTTATTTACCATCGCTCTAGCTTCTCCTAGAGCCTCTGAAAAATCAAACCACAAAGGTTGCGCTGGTGGTAATTGAGATAATTGACTGTAACGTTCAATAAATTTCATCAAACGGTCGCTGCGCTGCTGAATACGGCTCAATACTTTTCTTGTTTGTGCTTCATGTAAAACTTCGCTACATAATAAAGTATCGGCCATTGAACTCATTGGGGTAAGCGAGTTTCGTAATTCGTGCCCTAATACTCTAATTAAATTATTTTGTGTGGTGCTTTGGTTTTTATTTAATAATTTTGAAATATCTATGGCAGTGAATAACCAATTATCCTTGCCTTGTTGTGTGTAGCGAATGCTTTGATACTGCCATTTATCATCAAAAATAGGGTGGGATAAAATATGCTCGTCTAAGCGAAAGCCTAAATCCTTTGCACTACTTCCTATAAGCATGGGTTGTTGTAGTAACTCATTCATCGCATTATTGCGATAGGTTAATTGAAGCTGGTGATCAAATAAGCAAACCGGTACAGACCAAGCATCTAAAATATGACTAAGTAAAACTTCTATTGTTTGATTTTTCTCATTTTTATCAGAGTTTTCATGAGCGAGTAAGATGATTTCTTTTTGCAGTTCTAGTAGTAAGTTGTTCTTATGTTGTTTTTTATATCGCAGATTTTGTTCACCCTCTCTTAATATTTGCGTAAAAGTGGTGAGCTGCATAATACAAAGACACCAAAACTGATAAGCTTTCCATGCTAACCAGACCAGCGGATAGAAAATAAAAAACAATAGCGTAGTTATGGCTAAGTTACTCCAACCTATACTCCAAGTGAGTGCCGCCGTTAATGATAAAATAATAATGACTGTAATGGATAATCCACTAACTAACCATTTTTCATGACTCATACTTAATGCCAAATTTCTCTAACCTTCGATAAAGTGCATTACGGGAAATATCTAATAATTTTGCCGCTTCAATCACTTGACCAGAAGTAACCGACATCGCTTTTTCGATTAACTGTCGTTCAGCCTGTTCAAGTGGTTGTAATACCATAGCACTTGAGCCAGTATCTGCAATATCCAACAGTAATTGTTGTGCTGATATTTCATTGCCTATTGCCAACAGGACAGCACGTTCTATGGTATGACTTAACTCTCTAATGTTTCCAGGCCAACTATGAAGCTTCAATTTATCAATAGATTTTTGGCTGAGGGTTAACCTAGACTTATGATATTTAGTACTAAATTGAACGATAAAAATTTCGGCTAAAGACTGAATATCCTCTAAGCGCTCGCGTAATGGCGGTATCGTGATCACGAGTGTGTTTAAACGATACAGTAGATCTTGTCGGAACTCATTTTCTGCCACCAGTTGATTCAAATCAGCATTGGTAGCGCTAATTAGCCTAACGTTGGTCGTTTGAGTTTGACTAGAGCCCAGCACTTCATATTGCCCTGATTCTAGCACACGCAGTAGTTTGGGTTGCAAAGATAAAGGCAAAGAGCCAATTTCATCAAAAAACAAAGTACCTTGATCGGCTAACTGGAATCGACCAACACGATTTTGTTTCGCGTCGGTAAAGGCCCCTTTTTGATGACCGAATAGCTCACTTTCAAACAAAGTTTCTGGAATAGCGGCCATATTTACTGAAATAAAAGGTGATGATTGGCGGCTTGATAATTGGTGAATGCGTTCGGCTAACAGTGACTTACCTGTGCCATTTTCTCCTAAAATAAGAATATTGGCATCAGTAGGCGCAATTTGGTGAATGAGTTGTTCGATAGCAAGCATGCTTGTAGACTGACAAACCCAAGGTTTATTTTCTTCTTGGGCTAATAATTGACGATAGCCTTTATGCTCGTCTTTGATACGGGCAAAACTAAGTTGTTGCTTAATACTGTTAAGTAACTTTAACTTATTCCACGGCTTTTCAACAAAGTCGCTGGCACCCTGTCTTAAACCATTTACGGCAAGTTCAATTGAGCCCCAAGCGGTCATTAAAATTACCGGAATGTTATGTGGTTTTAGTTGTGAAAGGATATCAAGACCTTCCTGACCACTTGTGGTATCGCGGCTGAAGTTCATATCCAACAGAATTAAATCGGGTTGATGACGGGCCGCTTTGATAATGACATCTTTGGTATTGCTTGCTTCGATAACCTGATAACCTTCAGCCACCAGTAATAATTCGAGCGCTAAGCGAATATCTTCATCGTCATCAGCGACTAATATGGTTGCTTTATGTGGGTTCAAGTAAAACTCCATGTTATTTTACGGTTGAATAATATAAAGAAAGCGATCAACAGATCGCCTTCTTTCCTGAATTAAGAGCTTTAATAGTTTAGATTAAATTTAATTTATAAAGAAGTGTTAAACGACTATTCCTGACACTATTCTTGACGTAGCGCTTGCATTGGGTCAGAGCTAATAACCTTCCATGCAGGCATAAATACCGAAAACATAACGATGGTTATTAAACCAACATCAAGTAATGACATTGCTAACCAGTTAAAATTGGGTAACATATCTAACTGTTGTTCTAATTGTTGATAACTAAATACCGAAGCGACAAAACCCAAACCTAAACCGATAACTAACATCCACAAAGCATCTTTTAAAATAAAATTGATCAACTTCATTTGCTTAGCCCCAGTTGCCATGCGTATAGCTAATTCAAATTTACGATGGTTTGTAGTCATTTGGGTTAAGCCAGCGACACCGATTGCGGCAAGAAATAAGGTTAACCCTGTCATGGCAAGTACTATCCATAAACTTACCCGCTGATTCAAGGTTTGTTGCTGCCAAATATCTGTTAATGGTCTCACTTGCAAATTTGATAAGCGGGGAAATTGGCGTTTAAGTTCAGCATCAAGCATTTTTGCGGATAGGATTTTGCCCTCAGGCATCATTATGGTAAATTGTAAATTACTACCGCCATCGATACGGTGTGAATATACCGCGGGTAAAGTTAAAGGAGCCGCCATTCCTGTTTGACTGATGGTATTGGCAACTATGCCGGTAATAATCAACGGTGGGCGCTCAGAAGACGGATCCAATTGTATTGCTTTACCGATGATTTCATCATTAGTTAAATTGGGAAACATGGTTTTCGCCATGTTTGCATCAATGACAATACGCGCTTCGTCGTTATCTATTTGCGCTTGAGTCAAATTAGCACCGACTAACATTTCAATGTTAAAGGTACTGAAAAAGTCACTGCTTAAACGTCTAATTTGGTAAATAACACGTTGACCATTATTCTCTTGATCTTGAAAAGCTTGCACCTGTAGCTCGCTTGAAATGGGGGCTACAGCAGGAATAACTACATGACTGTCGGCCACTCTATTTTCTATAAGGGCACTAATGTCAGCCAATAAGGTTTTTACTTCACTGTCTTGATAGTTATCCCACTCTCTTAGTTGTGTGATGTATTCGTCATCGGCGATATCCACCATAACATTGTAGCCATTGCCAATATCGTAACCTAAGTCCTGGTAAACGGCCTGGTAGCTTTGTGTGGTTATCATCACCGATGCAGTGAGTAACACCGAAGCGATAGATAATTGCACCACCATAAGCACGCGACTTAACCACTGATTGCTTTGAGCTTGTATACCCTTACCACTGCTATTTAGGTTGTTTGCTAAGGCTTTTTTATCTATATCAACTAAGGCTAAGGCACTGAATAAAACACTGAGTATCAAAATGATGGCAACAGAGGCAATGATGGTGGTGACATTAATGCCAATGGCATCAATCATTGGCATACTGTCGCCGGCAATGAGGGGTAAACTCTTTAATACCCAGCCCGTTACTAGTAGGCCGGTAACCGCGGCCAATAAAAAACTGGGTAAATTTTCGAGTAAAACTAAAGTTCTTACTTTTAGTAAACTGGCACCTAAGCTGATTTGAATGGCAAATTCTTTCGTTCTTCCCTGATAATGAGCAATAAATAAATTAAGTAAATTTAGCGTTGCCATTAATAGCAGGCCAATAACGGCGGCAAATAAAGCAATAATTAAATCTTCAGTATCACCTAGCATATTACTGCGATAGCTTTCTGTAACCACTTTTTTGTCGGTCTTAGAGAGAAAGTCTAAATACATTTGAAGGTTTTCAGCATCTACATTTTGAGTAAAATAGTCCACTAACCATTCATCGGTTTGTGCCAGTGTTGGCAGTTTTTCTTGGCCATTTAGAGTTTTAACAATTAAGTAGTCAATTTCGCTACTGACATTACCGACATTATCAGGCTGTGCTTTTACTTCGTTTAAGTCGCTAATAAACCATACTTGCTGATTTAAAATGGCTTGATTACTACTAATCGCCATTACATCTTCAATAACACCAGCAATGATATAATTTTTGTTATTGGCGTTTATTTGTTTACCCAGTACAGATTTAACACCACCGTAGGCTGATTGCCATAATGACTCAGAAATCCAGACATATTTAGTTGGCGAAGCGATAGTCACATCGTCACCTAGAATAAGTTTTGCGCCTAAAATATCTAAAATATTATTTGAAGCGTTATAGCTTGTTGTGGGGTAAATAGTTTCATTAATGGCAACATCTTGCTCTGAAGGGGTAATACCAGCCCATTCACCAAGATCAGCAAAACGTTCACTAAAGGCAGCCAAACGATTCATGTTCCAATATGAAACACTTAATGTTTCTGACATTTTCAATCGATATTCAAAGGTTTGTAATTTATTTTCGTTTTGCACTCCTTGTAATGGCTGATACAAAAGCGTTGATGAAATTGCGATAACACTGAGTACGGCACCTAATGTTAGCCCTAGGGTTAAGATTAATGGAATACTTAATCTTGGTAATGTTAATATTCTTGCCACACCATTAAATAAGGCTTTTTTCATTAAACTCATGCGACCCCCTTCAATTGTTGTTTCTGTTGTTGTTCAGTGAGGATTTGACCATCTAATAGTTGAATTTGGCGATTAGCACAACGTGAATAACGACTGTCGTGAGTCACCATCACGATTGTTGAGCCATCTTTATTAAGTTGTTCAAGTAATGCAATGACCTGATCGCCATTTTTACTGTCTAAGTTACCGGTTGGTTCATCCACCAAAATCAAATCAGGCTTACCCACTAAAGCGCGTGCAATGGCAATACGTTGCTGTTGTCCACCCGAAAGTTGATTAGGGCGGTAGTTTTGACGATGCAACATATCTACTTGTGTTAACACCTGTTCAACACGTTGTTTTATTTCCACTACACCAGTGCCGCGATGTTCAAGCGGCAAAGCAACATTTTCAAACACGGTAAGGCTATCAATCAGGTTAAATGACTGGAAAACATAACCAATATGCTCGTTACGAATTTCGGTGCGTTGGTCAACTTTTAACCCAGAGGTATTAATGTTTGCTAGTTGATAATCCCCTTCGCTGGCCGAGTCCATCAACCCCATAATGGAAAGTAACGTAGACTTACCACAACCTGAAGGGCCGGTTATAGCAACAAATTCACCCTTATTAATTTCTAACGAGATACCTTGCAGTGCGTGAGTTTCTATTTGTTGGCCATCATAACGCTTATGAATGTTGTTCATTTCAACGACTTTGTTCATGATAATATCCTTTCATGTTTTAAATAAGTTTAATTAGTTTTATTCTGTAAGTGCTTAGTTAGTTAATTAGTTAGTTAGTTAGTTAGTGATAGTTGTTTGAATTTGTTGTATTTACTGGTGTCAGAGCTAACGATTTCTTCACCTAATGTTAAGCCTTGGTTAATTATTAAATACCCTTGCGATAACTCGCCAAAACTAATATCACGTTGCTCTAGGGTGTTGATATTTGTGCGAACGAATACCGATTGCTTGCTGCGCGGACGTAAACCCGCAACTTGTGGGATATATACAGCGTCAGTTTGATGTTTAACAAAAACCTGTGCTGAAATCGCTAAAGAAGGTCGGGCGTTTGAGGTTAATTTTCCGTCAAGTACCGCTTCGGCCAATACTGAACCATTCGTTACTACGCTTTCAATGCGAGAAATGTGTGCGCTGATCAAGCCTTTTTGAGTATCTATATTTACCTTGGCATTAATGTCTATTTGATCGGCCTGCTGTTGAGGTAGACGAATACGGGCGATCAACTCGTTATCACTGCCCACTTTTGCTAGTGATTCCCCTAACTGGACACTCTGTCCCAGTTCAACTTCTAAGGTTTGCAATGAGCCAATAATGCCTGCTTTTACATGCATATCGTCCAATTGTTTTTCTAGCAAAGCAACTTGTGACTCTTGTTGAGTAACGATGATGTCGCGCTGCGTTAGCTGATAACTCTGCATTTCAAGAAATTGTTTATACTTTTCTTTTTCAAACGCTAAGCGACTCGACTCTTGCTTTACCGCCAATTTTGCTCGTTGCAATTCTATTTTTGATGCGACACCTAAGCCCATTAATTCTTCATTTACCGATAGTTCAAGTTGTGCCTTTTCAATTTCGGCTTCAATATCGGCGATACGTCCTTGATAATTTAATCGCTCGCTTTGCTGTTCATACTTATATGCTTCACGCTGTGCTTGCTGCTGAGCTAATTCTCCACGTGCCTCACTAACTTCTTGCTCAAGTTTTGGATTAAACAAGTGCAAAATTACCGTATCTGGTTTTACTTTAGTACCAGGACGTACCAATATTTCTGAAACTTTACCTAATGCTGGTGCAGTTAATAAACGTTCTTTAGCTGAAAGTAGTTCACCATAGGCGTTACTGTATACATCTAAAGCGCCTTGTTGAACCATTTGAAAATCCAAACTAGCTGTAGAAACTGACTTCACGGATTTACTACTAACCGCATAAGTAGCGTAAGCTAACAGCAAAAGAAACAAAGATATTGCCGCCCACTTTTTCCATGGTTTTTGTGTTGTTAATTGAATTTTCATAATAAATCACGTTTTAAGGTTCTAGTTTAAATAGGTATTGAAAGTATCATGCCAAAAATAAAAAACATTAAAAATCAAACAGTTAATTTTTTGTGATTGTTGTTATTAAAGTGAACTGTTCGCTTTTGTAACAACGATGTTCGAAAACACAAAGAAGTATTATTAATTCAGAGGCGTAGGATGTGCTTCACCTACTAAGGGCAGCCTTGAGTGTGGGGTTTTAGGCAGTTATAGTAAAGCCACTGAAAAGCTATCGAAAAACTAGCAAACACAGGACTCTTCCCATTAAAGCAAAACTCACCAAACATCGAGGATTGATACTCTTTATGAACTTATTTTTTGTAGACTTATTCTTATGATAAGCGCCATCATTCCTAATTTTAAAGGCAAACGTTGGCTAAAAATATCGCTGCGAAGTATCCATTTAGTTGGTATTGCAGGTGTTTTTGCTACAACGTTAACAGGCGTGGATTTATACGTTTATTGGGCCATAGCAACCCTTAGCGGTTTAGGTTTATTGGCACTAGAAGCATTAACAAATCTGATTTGGTTTATACAAGTAAGAGCCTTGGTGATGTATGTTAAGTTTTCTTTATTAACTGCGCTATTTTTCTATCCTCATTATGCTTGGCATATATTGGTGATTATAATTCTTCTGTCTAGCATTATTTCTCATGCGCCAAGTTCTGTACGCTATTTTTCATTTATTCATTGGCGAAAAATTACAGCTATTGATGATGTTAAAGGTTGACCGCTAAGTTTTTTCAATTGGTATTATACAGATAAAACTTATTATTCATCTTTAATTGCCGCAAGCGCTTGATAAACCCCATTTGTCCAACCAAACCCTTCTTGCACGTCGTACTCTCCGCCTTCAGCTTTATCACTTTGCTGGCAAATATTGTATTTTTCCATCAGCTTACCCGTTTGCTTAAAGTAACCCTCAACGGTGTTCAGCCAGCGGTTTTTAATCGTTTGAGCTAACGGTTTTTGTTGATAGTTTAGCAAGCCCTGAACTGCAAACCAGTGCAGCGGTGCCCAACCATTAGGAGCATCCCATTGTTGACTACTTTTAATAGCCGTAGTGATTAAACCGCCTTTTTGCAAAAACTGATTTTCAATGATGCTACTTACCTGCTCTGCTTGGCTTGCACTGGCTAATTTGACAAATAAAGGTAAAACGCCCGCTAGGGAATGTACTGAACTTTGACTTTGCGCATCTAGATCGTAGTCCATAAAATAACCGTGCTTCGATGACCACATATAACGATTAATGGCAGCTTTTCGTCTCACCGCATAATGTAGGTAAGTTGAACTCGCCTCTTGGTCACCAAGCGATAAATAGTAATCGCAAAGCAACGTTTCTTGTTTATACAGCAAACAATTTAAGTCAACGGGGATAATTCTGGTGGTACGAATAGAGGCCAATGACTGAGCATCAGCCAACCACCGCGAGCTAAAATCCCAACCTGACTCGCAGGCAGCGCGAATGTTACGATAAAACTCACCTGCGTTTTCGGGGTTCGACTCATGTAACAATTCAATATCTTCGCGATATGACTCCGGCCTTGGGGTGTCATTATCGTCCCAATAGCGATTTAAAAAGCTACCATCCGGCATTTTTACTACCCGTCTGTGCTCACGGTGACACTCTGTTAAGCCGTCACTCCCTTGCATCCAAAATTGGTATTCAGCTTCAATCGCCGCAATGTATTTCCTTAAAAATGACTGTTTATCTTCCTTGTAAGGTAAAAGTAACTCAACAAGTAAGCCTAGGATAGGGGGTTGAGAGCGCGATAAATAGTAGCTTCTATTGCCGTTTGGAATACAGCCATAGCGCAACTGTAAATCGACAAAATTTTCAAGCATTGATTCAACTAGCGCTAATTGATTCGACTCAACCAAACCCAAAGCGGTAAAATAACTGTCCCAGTAATATATTTCTCTAAAGCGACCACCGGGTACCACATAAGGTTTGCTAAGTGCCAACAATGAGCTATTAAATTGCTGATCAGCGGGCATTTTCAATGCTTGCCATAAAGCTGCAATTTGTTTGTTGATATCAAGACTTGGCTTTTCAACAATAATTTCATTAACTTCGGGAATAAGGAAGTTTTCTTCAACAAAATCAATAGTGTTACCTTTATTTTTAGCGTTATCATTATTGCGCATGGTTGCTTTATATTTTGTTAATATGTCTTCAATCGGCAACTTGGGTATGGCATCAGCAAAGGTTTTACTGTCAGGAAAAATGCCGCTCATTTGTACTTGTTTAAATAACTCGCTTTCAAAAAAGGCCAAGCTTGCTTGAACGTTGGACGTTAACTTATTAGTGTGATTCATTCGAGTCCCTTCCTTATGCCGACTTTAAAGCAAGCGTTTTCTGCGTTGCCGCTTTGAAAAAATAGAGACTAATTAAAATAAGTCCCATAGGAATAAGCGACAAATAGAATGCTTTTTGCCCCCCAAACGCTTGAAATGAGAAACCGGTAATAATTGAACCTGTAGTGCCCCCTAAAGCAGAAAAAACCACAATTAAACCTGTCATCGAGGCGTGCTTAGTTCTTTCAAGACTCGATAGCATAACGGAATTTAGTACCGGATAAATTGGCGCCATCATTAAACCAATCAACGGTAATAAATAAGCAACCATTGGAGCATCAAGAAAACTGGTCACATTTTGTGCTGAAGTACCGCTAGTTAAAGGCAATATAATAATAATAAGTAAAGCCATCGATACTAAACAAATATTTAGAAAGCTATACCAGTTGATATAACGCAATACTTGTCCTGCCAGCAAGCGGCCAATAGCAAGGGCTGCTGCAAAAATACTGGTCATTTGCACACTAACATTTCTTGGCAATCCCAAAACCTCACTATTAAATGTTGGTAACCAGGTACCAATGCCTTGTTCAATTAACACATAAAGAAAGGCTGAAATAAGAAAAATTATCACCAATCTTTGATAACTTAATTTGATCATGTCAATAAAACCAACCAAAATACTCGGTTGAGAACCCGCTTGTTCAGCCTGTTCAATTGAAGAGAAAGCAACTAATAATAACGTCAATATAATCATACCCGCTAACGGGTAATAAACGTTTAGCCAGCCGATGGATTTTGGTGCATCTGGGTCAACATACAGACTAAATAACCAATAACCCGCTAAGCTGCCCACCATAAAAATACCTTCAATGGTATTTAGCAATGATGAATGCGATTTTATCGAATCTGATAATTGACCAATAATTGAGTAAACAGACACCTTAACCAAGGCGAATGACACACCAATACAGGCAAATAGCAGCTTTATAACCCAAAAGTTAGCAATAAATGGTGTGAATAAACAAGCCACAGCTACAATTGCTAAACCTATAATCAATGCAAGCTTATAACCTATTCTAGGGATAACTGAGGCAACTAAAAAAGACACCAATGCTATTGATAAATCTTTAAAGCCTTCCAAAGTACTCGCTTGCGGCTTGCTAATATCAAAACTGTGTATTGATTGAAGGATTACTGTACCAACACTATTGAGTAAGATAGCGAAAACAAAATAGGCTGCTGCAATAGCACTTATGGTAATGAATCGAGACATAGGTTAACGCATCTTTTAAGATAATTTCACTTAGTGTATAACCAAAAAAAAACAAATGCAAACGTTTGCATTCACTTTAAGCATAAACTTTGAGTATAATTATAGACATCAATTTTAAGCATTTACTTTAAACATTTACTTTAAATATTATAGAATACAACGATAGTTTAACTATTACGGGTAGATTTTCGCTTAATAAGTTCAATGTCTATCATTACAGACTTAGCCGCTTGACCATTAAATTGTTTTAACAGCTGCTCAACCATTATTTTAGCTGCTAACTTAGTGTTTTGTTTAATGGTCGTCAGTGCCGGATGAAAAAGCTCCGCCATGGCAATATCATCAAAGCCAACAATACCGACATCATTGGGAATGTTAATATAGCGCTCTTTCAACGCCTTTAATGCACCTAATGCCACCATATCACTGATGGTAACGATGCCATCGAAGAACAATCCTTTTGCTAATATCACCTCGCCAATTTTCTCATAAGCGACTTTACTGGTAATGTCACAAGATAAAGTTAACTCCTTATCATCAAGGTTAGCTTCCTTTAATGCTCTTTGGTAGCCTTTATGGCGCTCACTCATTTCAGCGTGTTCAGGATCACCTAGAAACAAAATACGTTTGCAACCACCTGCAATTAAATGCTGTGTGGCAAGATAGCCACCCAGATCATTATTACTACCGACTATGGCGTAATTTGACTGTGCTGTTGGGGCGCCCCAAACCACCAACGGCGCACCGGATTTAGCCACTTGTTCCACCTGCGTTGTACTTTTTCCCTGACCAATAACAATAATGCCATCGGCTCTACTACTACTAATAAAGTAATTAGCCCAATCATCATTTGCCATATGCGAATTTGACAACAATAATTCATAGCCATGATGGTTAAGTGCCTGATTTAAATCGCCAACAACTTTAAGTAAAAAGGGATCACTAATACTCTGATCTGTGTCGTCAATTAGATTTAAAATCACAGCAACAACATTAGTTTTTTGAGTACGCAAACGACTTGCCGCACGGTTTAAACTGAAATTATGCTCTTTAGCTAACGCTTGGAGATTTGCTCGCGTTTCTTTTTTTATCAATGGATTATTGTTTAAAGCCCTTGATACTGTCGACGTTGAAACACCGGCTAGCTTTGCTAGTCCCGCCAACGTTAATTTATTGTCATTAGCCAATTGTGTTTACTTCCTAGGTTGATGCTGCTTTGAATTTTTTAGCATCCTTTTTTCATTTTACTTTTTCAGCTTACTTTTTTCAGCTTCAAAGGCTCGGGAATTATTGCATAACTAGCGAGTATTGCAATTGAAAGCGCATGATAAATGCAAACGTTTGCAAAAAACAGCTTGCAAACGTTTGCATTCACATTTATATTGATTGTGGGGAAGAAAATGTAACCAACAAAATTATTAACTGATAAAGCAATTGCTATTATCATATTAGAGGACATAAAACATGACTAAGAATTTCAAACTATCTTCTATCACCATTGCAATAGCATTACTTTGCCAAGCAAATAATGCCTTAGCCGCAGAGCAAGCCGATAGTGAAGCAAAAAGTGACAAAATTGAAAAGATTATCGTTACTGGTACCTTTAGTGGTAAAAGTATCGCTAAAGAAGAAGCGAGCTTTGCTGTCAGTTCATTTTCTGAAGATGATATTAAAAAGTTGGCACCCAAAAGTACTGCTGACTTATTTAAGGCCATTCCTGGTGTTTGGTCTGAAAGCTCAGGCGGTGTTTCAGGTGCCAATGTTTTCGTTCGTGGCTTCCCCGGTGGTGGAGATGCGCCTTTCTTAACTGTTCAATTGCAAGGTGCGCCGATATTTCCACCACCAACCCTTTCGTTCCTAGAAAACTCAACACTGTTTCGTTTAGATGAAACGGTAGAGTTTATGGAAGCACTCCGTGGTGGTACTAACCCAGTAATAAGTAATGGACAACCCGGCCTTACCACCAACTTTTTACTAAAAGAAGGCGGCGATGATACCGAAGGTTTAGTAAAATATTCTACTTCTGACTACGATTTGCAACGTGTAGATGCCGTATTGAGTGGTAGTTTAGCCGATGATTTATATTTCATGGTTGGTGGCTATATTAAAAGCTCACCCGGCGTTCGCGACGCGGGTTTTAATGCTGAAAAAGGCAAGCAATTTACCATCAACATTACTAAAGAGTTAGATAACGGCAAAATCAACCTCTACACCCGTCAAACAGATGACTATGGTACCTGGTATTTACCAACGCCTTTAAATGTTGAAGGGGTCGACAATGAGTTCACGCAAATAGGCACTTTAAATCGACAAGCAAGTATTCAATATGGTCCTGATGGTAATAAAACCACTGAAAGTGTTGATTTCGGCCAAGGTCGAGGCTGGGATGGCTCAGTGTCGGGCGGTAGTGTTGACCTAACGTTAGATAATGGCTGGGGACTCGTTGATCGTTTTATTTATACTAATGGCGATGCTGATACCTATGGTTTAGTGCCAAACGGAGCACCTACTAAATTATCAACGGTTGCAGATAATGGTAGCAGTGCATTCGGCAGTGCTACTGGCACTGAATATTCAGGCGATACCGATGTGCAACAAATTGGTCGTTGGGTAGTTAAAAAGCAAATTGAAGCATTTACCAATGATTTTGCCTTAACCAAAACCTTTGATAAAGGCAGTGTGACCGCTGGTTTTTATAACTCTACTTTTTCAGCGAAAGATTGGTGGTCATTAGGAAATCAGTCTTATTATGTCATTGCACCTGGTGGCGAAAATCTTACCGGTATTGATTGTAACGATAATATAGATAGCTGTGGCTGGAATTACGACATCAATAGCGTTGGCGATGGCCGTACCACTGCACTTTATTTTGCTAGCTCTTATGAAATATCAGATGCTATTACTGTCGATGGTGGCATTCGCCGTGAAAATCACCAAATTGAATATACGGTTGATGAGGGTTTAGATGGCGTCATTACCAAAGCAGTATCTTACGATGAATCAAGCATTGCATGGACTGTGGGTGCAAACTGGATGTTTGCTGAAAAACAAGGCATTTTTGTTCGTGCTAGTGATGGTAGTAAAATGCCATTCTTTGATGATTTTAGAGATAACTTTGGTTCGTACCAAAACGGTGAAGATTTAATAAAAGAGGTTAGCCAGTTTGAATTAGGTTATAAGCTTTCCTCTGACAACTATGAACTCTATGCAACAGGTTTTTTCAACGAAGTAAAAGGCGATACTTTCGTTGCAACGCCGGGTGACCCAGCAGAAGTATTTACCAATGAAGCTTATGGGGTAGAAATTGATTTTAATTACTATAACGACAATGGTTTCTCGGTAAACTTAAATACCACACTACAAGAAACTGAAATTACCGAAAGCCCTACCAACCAAGGCAATGAAGCACAAAGACAACCAGGTTGGCAGATGCGTGTAACGCCAAGTTATGATATCGACTTTGCTAATGGTATGTATGCGACCTTGTACGGCACGCTTAGCGCAGTTGGCGATCGTTTTTCTGACAATGAAAACATAGTGGTGCTTGATGGTTATGAAAAAATTGATCTTGGTATGATTCTAAACCTGACTGATGAAGTTCAAATGCAGCTATCGGTAAATAACCTAACCAATGAAGAAGGTTTAACAGAAGGCGACCCACGTGACACCTTATCGTCAAACGGTCGTTACATCTTAGCTCGAACCATTGATTTTAGTGTCAGTTACCAGTTCTAGTCTCATTAGTTAAGCAATGTAAATCAACGCGTTCTCACTGAGATGTGAGAACGCGTTGCCTGCCATAGTAAGAACTTTAATTATCTGACTGCAAATAACATTATATTATGACTGTCGAACGATTCATTTCATCTAGAAAACAAGCTATTATTGGGATGTGTTCACAGGAGTTGATCGATGAAAGATCTGCGCTTTCTTTTAAACCGTTAACTCATTACAAAATAAAAGTGATATAAAATAATGACCGATAGCAGTGTAAATAAAACAAATTCACAACATAAAAAGCGTATGCAAGCCGTAAAAGAAAAGGTTGACCAACGTATTGACGATGCTCAAGAAGAGCGAGGCTTATTAATTGTGATTACAGGTAATGGCAAAGGCAAGTCTACCTCGGGCTTTGGTACTATTGCCCGTGCTGTGGGTCATGGCTTGAATGCCGCTGTAGTTCAATATATAAAAGGGACGTGGGCCTGTGGTGAACGTTCTTTACTTGAAAACGCTGGTGTAAGCTTTGATGTAATGGCAACTGGTTTTACTTGGAACACACAAGATAAAGCACACGATATTGCGGCAGCACAAAAAGTTTGGCAACGAAGTAAAGCGCTATTAAAAGATAACAATGTTGATGTAGTTTTACTTGATGAGTTAACTTATATGGTTGCCTACAAATATATTGATTTAGATGAGGTTATCAGTGCCTTGAATAACCGCCCTAAAGACCAACATGTAATTATCACCGGTAGAGGATGTCACCGAGCCATTATTGATTTGGCAGATACCGTGAGTGAAGTGCAATCTATCAAGCATGCTTTTGACAACGGTATAAAAGCACAAAAAGGTATTGATTGGTAGACAAGCACTATCTGTTACCAAGCTGGCAACCTATTACCAAGCTAGCAACTCTTTTAAACAAATAGCTATACCCTATCCACAAGTAAATATAAAGAGATTGTGGCCACTACCAATTATGAATTACCAATTATGAAGGATTACAACCCAATGATTTATTTAGAGGATTAGCTTTGCAAGTTTATAGGTCTTTTGTTAGGCTACGCAATTAAACGCTTATACACTAATACATTCAATTAGCTTAGCGATAACGTCGGAACTATTGATGATCCAAAAATATTTGCTCTACATCTTGATAACATTGACTTTTATACAGTCAACGGATGCTATTGCGGATGCTGCAAAATTTCATCAGCCTAATTCCGAATATACAGAAGCTGACTATTTCCCAAGTTATTCCCCAAACTATTTCTCAGGTACTGTATTTAAATCAGCTTCATCTGATATAAATACCAATGACCCAAAACAAAATAATGATGCTGACCACTGTTGTTCCTGTCACGGCATCACTACTGCGCTGCTTTTGAGCAATGAATTGTTTTTCAAAGCTGGTGTTTTACCCAATGAAATAGCAGAATTTAGTAATCGCTATCTCTCGAAATTAATTACCCCAGATATACGCCCCCCCATAGTTTAACTCACGATAAGAATAGGTTTGTTTTAGTATTTAACTAAAACTTAGTAAAACCTAGTACTTATTAAAAAAACTAAAATCATTAATAAAACCAAAACATTGAATTGATTGTTTTGTCTTTATTTAATTTTAATTTGATCATGAGTTTTCAAAATGACATTTTTATCTATAAAAATAACGGGAGCTATAGCAGCTTTCAGTTTTTCTGTGGCAGCATTTTCTGCCTCAAACCCAAAAGCCATTGATAACTGGTTAGTACAACAAGTTAACCAACACCCTGATATTGTTTCTGCCAGAGAAACCATGAACGCTGTATTTTCTATGGCGGAGGGCAACAAGCAACCGCTATACAATCCTGAATTAGACACGGGCTTTGAGCGAGAAGGTCAGGCAAACAATTTTACTATTGGTATCAACCAGACCATTGACTGGTGGGATAAACGTGCAACCAAAACACAAGTAGCTAATTTTAGCTTAACCCAAGCGAGTAAACGCTTTAATTACCTTGTCCAAGAAAAAACGGCGCAGGCGTTACAAGCGTTAGTGACTTGGCAGGCAACTAGAAAGCAATCCATCATTGCCCTGCAACGCGAGGAACAACTAGGCACTTTGCTTGAACTTGTAACCAAACGCCAAGAATCAGGTGATTTAGGTCAAGTCGATGCTGAGTTAACTTTCTTGAGTTTAAGTCAAATGCTAAATGTAACCGCCTCAACTCAAGTGCAGTTAAAGCAAGCCGAAGCTCAAGTAAAAGAGATCTTGCAGGATTGGAACCCTGATAAAGTTGTTTTTCCTGAACAAGGCTTAACCTTTAATAGTGATGAGGTATCACCACAGTGGCTTGAAAATCACCCTTTGGTGGTTGAAGCAAAAGCGCAATGGCAAATAGGCAAAGGTAATGCTCAACTCGCACTCCTTGACACCAAAGCAGACCCCACCATAGGTGTTTACGGCGGTAAAACAGATAAAGAAAATGTGTTAGGCATTACTTTCTCTATGCCGTTAAACATCCGTAATAACTTTTCGGCACAAGCAAGGGCGGCAAACCAACGTTCCATCGCCGCAGAAGCTGACTTTCGCTCGATATATCGTAAACAAAAGTATGCTATTCAAGCAGCCACCGACACGTTAATGACCTATGAAAAAAATTATCAACGTTGGCAAAAACTCATGGACGGTAGAGGCAAAAGTAGTGGCGATTTACTGAAAAAGCAGTGGCAAAGCGGTGATATGAGTACCACTGAGTATTTACTTGCATTGCAACAACGTGCGACAGGTCTTAATGCCGGTATTGAATTGCAAAGCCAATTTCAACTAAGTCAAATCGACTGGTTACTACAAATTGGCCAAATCAACTTAGTAATCAATCAATTGTCACATTAATAGCCTGACTTACATTAGCTTAGAGCCCAATATTGGCTATAAGCATAGCAACAAATTTTTGGAAAAAAACATGAACAAGAAAATTAAATTAATAGCCATCACTAGCTTATTTTGTGGTTTGGCTTCATTGAGCACCGCTTCAACAGCTAGTGTTCAACCTAGTAATCAACCTAGTAATCAACCTAGTAATCAAAAGGCTGAGCAAGAAAGCGCAGGCATTAAGTTAACAAATGGTCAACTTTCATTAGCTGAAATTACGACAGCGCCGTTAACATTACAAACACTTTCTTATGATATTTATGCACCGGGCGAACTTAAAGCGAATGATTACACGAGCTATTTAGTTTCTCCTCGGGTTGATTCTATTGTACTTAAACGTCATGTTGCTTTAGGCGACCATGTTGAACAAGGTCAAGCTTTAGTCACACTTTTTAGTGAGTCTGTAGCCCAAGCACAAGCAAGCTATCGTGTTGCAAGTGCCGAGTGGCAACGTGTGCGAAAATTAGGTCGGCAAGCGGTAGGCGCTAAACGTTATGTTGAAGCGCAAGCCTATTTTGAAGCGGACTTTGCCCGTTTATCAGCATTTGGTTTATCACATGATGCGATCAAAGCAACCACAAAAAATTTAGGCCAGTACATCTTAAACGCAGAGAGCTCTGGCGCTGTGCTCTCTGATAATTTTCGTCAAGGCCAACGAGTAGAATCTGGCGATACCTTAATTGAATTAGCCGATGAACATACACTATGGGTTGAAGCGCGTTTAGCACCAACCATTCAGCTTGATATTCCAGTAGGCTCTGCTGCCCAAGTAATGATTGGCGACACTAGCTACACGGCAAAAGTTACCCAAAAAGCACATACCATAGACCCAATAACGCGCACACGTATTGTTCGTCTACAAGTTGAAAATGATGATCATAACCTTCATCCGGGCTTATTTGCTGATGTTTACTTTTCTTTTGCTACCAAGCAGCAAGTTTTTGCAGTACCAGAAGAGGCACTAATGCGTGGTGGTGATGGCGACTGGCAAGTATTTGTTGAAGAAAACGGTGAATACAAAGGCGTTGAAATTAAATTAGGACGGACCTTCTCTCATGCAGATACCTCACAAAAGATGCGTGAAATTTCAGGCATAACAGCCGGTACAAACGTTGTTGTTAAAGGCGCCTTTTATGTAGCAGCAGAGATCGCCAAAGGCGGCTTTGACGCCCACGGCCATTAGGAGTAAACCCATGTTAAACAAACTTATTGACTGGTCTGTCACAAATCGACTATTGGTGATCATCGCCTTAGTTGCCTTGACAGCATCAGCCCTATTTATTATTCCTAAATTAAACTTAGATGCTTTTCCTGATGTAACCAATATACAGGTTGCTATTAATACCGAAGCACCGGGGCTTGCTTCTGAAGAAGTAGAGCAGCTTATCACCTTCCCTATAGAAGCTGTAATGTATGCTCTACCGGATGTTGAAGAAGTAAGATCTATTTCTAAAACAGGTCTTTCTGGCATTACCGTGGTATTTAAAGAAGGTACCGATATTTACTTTGCCCGCCAGCTTGTGTTTGAACGCTTACAGTCAGCCAAAGAAATGATCCCTTCTGGTGTTGGTACGCCTGAAATTGGCCCTAACACTTCAGGTTTAGGGCAAATATATCAATACTTACTACTTGCTGATAAAGACTCTGGCTATGACAGTATGTCATTACGTAGTTTAAACGACTGGGTAGTAAAACTTTTACTCATGCCTGTTGACGGCGTTACTGATGTATTAGCCTTTGGTGGCGATGTAAAACAATACCAAGTTAATGTGAACCCCTCACGTTTATTAGCGTATCAATTAACCCAAGAAGATGTCGCTAACGCGCTAGAAGCTAACAATAACAATGCCGGTGGTTGGTATATGGACCGAGGTCAAGAGCAACTCGTTATTCGTGGTGTTGGTTGGTTAAGTGCTAATCAGCTCGGGCTTAAAGAAATTGCACAAATACCGCTAAAAACAGTTGATGGTACTGTGATTAAAGTGTCTGATGTTGCTACCGTAGAATTTGGCAGTGAAATTCGCCAAGGCGCAGTCACCATGACAAAACGCATTACTGATGAACAAGGACGTGAAGCAGGCAGTAAGCATTTAGGTGAAGTTGTTTCAGGTATTGTACTTAAACGTATGGGCTCCAATACTAAAGTTACCATTGATGGAATTAAATCTCGTATTCCTTTAATTCAACAAGCACTGCCTAAAGGTGTTACGTTTGAGGCCATTTATGACCAAGCAGACTTAATTGAGAAAGCCGTTAGTACGGTTTCAAATGCGTTAATTGAAGCCTTTGTCTTTATTGTTATTGTTTTAGTGTTATTTTTACTTAATGTACGCGCAGTCGTGCTAGTACTTATTTCTATTCCACTTTCAGTAGGTTTGGCGCTAACCGTTATGGCTTACAATGGTTTGTCAGCTAACTTAATGTCTTTAGGCGGTTTGGCCGTGGCCATAGGAATGATGGTTGATGGCGCGGTAGTGATGATGGAAAACATTTTCAAGCACTTAAGTCATCCGGATAGACGTCACGAAGAAGGACATGAAGGCGGTGATGAAGGAAATACTATAGGCGATCCTGCGAGTGACATATCTGTAGGCTTACGCATTCAAGTTGCCGCACGTGAAGTAGCTAAACCTATTTTCTTCGCCGTTACCATTATTATGGTGGTATTTGCGCC
>TARA_R110002167_G_scaffold254359_2_pt1 | contig 32907 bp, 33 predicted proteins | sample TARA_R110002167 | Tara Oceans TARA_R110002167 (sample SAMEA4398238) | marine metagenome | biome: Polar Biome; feature: [MES] marine water layer (ENVO:01000295) within the mesopelagic zone...; material: water (ENVO:00002006), including particulate matter (ENVO:01000060) such...
AGCTTCCGCTTTATTGGAGGTTTTGGACCCAGAGCAGAACCACAGTTTCAACGATCATTATCTAGAAGTGGATTATGATTTGTCCGAAGTCATGTTCGTGTGTACGTCTAATACGATGAATATTCCCGGTCCATTGCTGGATCGTATGGAAATCATTCGTCTACCTGGCTATACCGAAGACGAGAAGATAAACATCGCCAGTCGTTATTTAGTGCCGAAGCAGCAGAAGAACAACGGCTTACGCAAAGACGAGTTGGAGATTGGTACAGAGCCCATTCAGGACCTCGTGCGCTATTACACGCGTGAGGCCGGTGTGCGTAATCTTGAACGAGAAATCGCGAAAATCTGCCGCAAAGTCGTGAAAGAGAACACCGATACGAAGAAACCAGCCCCCATCGTGCTCACTGGCGAGCTTCTCGAGAAATATTCCGGCGTCCGTAAGTTCGATTTCGGTGTCGCGGAGGAGACTAACCTCGTTGGTCAGGTCAATGGCCTTGCTTGGACGCAGGTGGGCGGCGAATTATTGACTATCGAGGCTGTGGCCTTGGAAGGCAAAGGCAAGACGATTAAGACAGGTTCTCTAGGCGATGTCATGCAGGAGTCTATTCAGGCCGCTATCACCGTCGTACGTAGTCGTGCGCCGTCGCTAGGGCTGAAGTCGGGCTTCCACGAGACCATCGATCTGCATATCCATGTCCCTGAAGGGGCAACTCCGAAGGATGGCCCGAGTGCAGGTGTAGGCATGTGTACTGCATTGGTGTCGGCATTGACGGGTATTCCCGTTCGTTCCGATGTGGCGATGACTGGTGAGATCACTTTGCGCGGTCAAGTATTGCGCATCGGTGGGCTTAAAGAGAAATTGCTAGCCGCCCATCGAGGGAATATCAAAACTGTGATAATCCCTGCAGACAACGAGCGCGATTTGAAAGAAATTCCAGATAATGTGAAAGCGGATTTGGATATTCGACCCGTACGTTGGATCGATCAAGTTCTGGAGTTGGCATTAGAATATCGACCGGTCCCAATCGCAGGTGCAGAGGCAATAAAAACCGCGATAGCTCCTGCTGCCGAAGAGGGCGACAAAAGCAAGGACGAATTGCACATAAATACGCACTGAATAGCACGAAAAGCCTGTGTTTCCTGTTGACACAGCTTTCCGTGGCTTGGTATAAAGTGCCGGTCGTATTGCTTATCGAGCCATTTTTTTTGGATAAAAAAATCAGACAAAATAACAATACTTATGGTGGGAAGTGAATCGTCATTTTACCGCCTAGGTTTTCAAGCACAATCAACATAGAAAAATAAGGGGATACCGTGAACAAATCAGAATTAATCGATGCTGTGGCAGCAGGTGCCGATATACCAAAAGCAACAGCTGGACGCGTAATTGATGCCATGATCGATGCGATCACAGACTCACTGAAGAAAAGCGACCCAGTAGTGCTTGTTGGTTTTGGTACTTTCACTACGAAAGAGCGCGCAGCACGTCAGGGACGTAATCCCCAAACCGGCGCTACCATCCAGATCAAAGCTGCTAAAGTGCCAACTTTCAAAGCAGGCAAAGCACTAAAAGACTCAGTTAATATTTAACTTACAGTCAAGATTCCATAGCTAATCAGATCAGTTCTAGTCTCGCGACAAATGATCTGATTGCGACGGAGAGATACTCCCAATCGCACAGTGGAATTTATAAGGCGCATCAGTGATGCGCCTTTTTAGTTTAAAAAGGGTTCTTAATAGCTGCTTCGCACTCCATTCGATTTAGCTAAGACTCGATTCTCCAACAGGTACCGATATGCTGCAGACGATTAGAGAAAATTCACAGGGTTTGATTGCCAAGGTCATTATTGGTTTCATCATTGCTGTCATGGCCTTATTTGGCGTTGAGTCCATCGTAGGTGGGCTGGCCAACAACGGAACAGTTGCAGAGGTGAACGGTGAGAAGATCACAGAACCGGAATTGGCGACAAATGTCCAAAACCTTCTCGCCAGCGTTGGTGGTGACCTTGGTGACTTAGACGAAGGTCTGCTGCGTCAAATCGCCTTGAACCAGCTTGTTGAAGATCGCCTGATGCGACAGGCCACTCGCGATGCGAATATGACCTTATCGAGTGACGCTATCGATCGCCAGATTATCAGCAGCCCCCAGTTTCAGATTGGCGGGGTTTTCAATTCAGACCTCGCACTACGCACTATGGCGACCCAGGGCTTTACCGTCCAAGGCTATCGCCAAGCATTACAAGAACAGATGGTCGTGGGCCAATTGGTCAATGCTTATGCCTCTACGAGCTTTGTGACAGAGGCAGAGCTAGATCGCATGGCGGCCCTGTCATCGCAGACACGTGATTTCCGCTTCGTATCCGTCACCTTGGGTAATCGCACCATGGGCGAGCCAATCCCTGCAGAGCAGATTGAGGCCTATTACCAAAACAACGCAGACCGCTTCATGCTGGATGAGGAAGTGAGCATCAAATACGTGGTACTCGATAAGAGCACCATTTTCGATGAAGTTAGCGTCAACGAATCGGCAGTACAGGCCCAATACGATGCAGAGAGTAGTGCCTTTAACTCTGCTTCGCAGCGCCGCGCATCGCACATCCTACTAGAAACGGGCGGCGACCTGAGTGAAGAGGACGCCATGGCTCAAGCAGCCGACTTAAAGGCACGCTTAGATGCCGGGGAAGACTTCGGTGCCCTAGCGCTTGAGGCATCCTCTGACACCATCTCGGCAGAAGAGGGTGGCGATATCGGTTATACCGATGGCTCTGCTTTCCCTACAGCTGTTGAAGAGGCGCTGACTGCACTTGAGGTTGGCGAAGTATCCGCGCCAGTTCTAAGTGAGTTCGGCGTGCATCTGGTGAAGCTGACAGAGAATACCGTCAATGAATATCCTCCGTTCGAGGAAGTAGCCGAGCGCATCCGTCGCGACATCAGCACTGCAGAGGTAGACGCCCTTTATTTCTCGCGTCTCGAAGATCTAGCTAATTTGGCATTTGAGACTACCGGCCTCGACGATATTTCGAGTGAGTTGGGCTTGGAAGTGATCGATAGCGAAATGTTCACACGCCTAGGCGGCTCTTCAGAGATTACTAGCAATGCAAATATTATCGCTGCGGCGTTCTCTGACGAGACACTCCTTGACGGCAATAACAGCGATGTCATCGAATTGGGGGATGAGCGTGCGGTTGTCCTGCACGTTAGTGAACACAATGAGTCTACACTGCAGCCACTAGAAGAAGTCCGTGGTGAAATTGCCGCGATCCTGCGTACGGAGTTGGAGAAGGAGCGTGCTAGCGCACTGGGGCAGTCATTACTGAGCTCACTCCAAGCCGGGTCTTCTATCGACGACGTATTGGTAGAGAACGAATTGCAGTGGATAGAGCAGACCGATGCCACGCGCGATCAGCCAGGCTTGAATGGCGAAGTCTTACAGTCGGTATTCTCGATGCCTAGCCCAAGCGAAGGCGAGCCAATCTATAACGGGTTCTCGCTTAGCAATGGCACTTACATCGTCTTAGAGCTACAAGAGGTGACTCGCGGTAGTCTATCGCAGCTGTCTCTTGCGGAGCGCGCGACAATGACCGATACCTACATCGAACGAGATGGCCGTGAAACTTTCGAAGCATTTGTAGCCAATACTCGTCGCAATTCAGACATTACTACCAATCTCGAGCCGCTATAAAACGCGGCTCAATTGAGATTCGCATCACCTGGGGGCAGCTGTAGTTGCTGCCCTGGGTGAATCAAGTCCCCAAGCTGTATCGAATTCCAGTCCGCTAAGTCTTCCGCCGTAATTCTAAAACGCTGTGCAATCCTCGCCAGTGAGTCGCCTGGGCGCACGGTATAGCGCTGTGCTGTCTCAATCGTGCTTTGGCCGTTGGTCTGTGCAAGAGTCGTATCTCCCTGCAATACCAATTGCTGTCCTGGTTTGATCAGGGCATCTGCCCCTAATGAGTTCCACTGCGCTAACTGTGCAACTGTGATCTGGTAACGATTGGCAATCAGCCAGAGGCTATCGCCGCTGCGTACTGTATAACGCGCAGGAGGCTGTGGAGGCACCGTGCTGGCCGCGGATGAGCGACTAGCGGTGGCAGGGTAGTCGGGAGCATTAGGAGCGGCTATGGGCGCTGTGGAGTCGTAGGCGCGGGGAATGAGCAGGGACTCGCCGGCGATAATGCGACTACCCTCTATTGCGTTGACTTGTTGCAGGACTCCCACTTGAGTACGGAACTGCTGCGCAATCTTGCCTAGAGTATCTCCACTCTGAACCACATAGCGATCCCAAGTGACATTGGGGCGATCGCGCTGATCCGCTAGCGCACTCGTGAAGGCATCTGCGACCGCGACTGGCACCAGAAGGCCATAGGGGCCATCAGGATGCGTGGCCCACTGCCTAAAGCCAGGATTGAGCTGATAGAGAGTCTCCGAATCGATTCCAGCGATACTCGCCGCGAGGGCAAGGTCGAGTTGATAGCCAACATCCACGAGCTTCACCGCGGGCTCATTGGGCACATCGCTAAGCTCCATACCGTAATGATCGGGCTCTGCGACAAGGCGGCTAAGTGCGATGAGTTTAGGTGCGAAATCTTCGGTGATGGAGGGCAGGTTAAGAGACCAGTAGTCTACGTCGCGGTCGCGAACCTCGTTCTTGTTGATCGCCTTGCGCACATTCCCCGGTCCAGTGTTGTAGGCCGCTAGGGACAGTAGCCAGCTCTCATCGAACATCTGCTGCAGTGTAGTGAGATAGTCTAAGGCTGCCGAGGTCGAAGCAATAGGGTCACGGCTACCGTCGTACCACCAGTCTCGTTTCAGGCCTAGCACTGGCGCGGTGCTGCTACCAATCTGCCACAGGCCAACCGAATTGCCTGGCGAGACCGCATTGGGGTTGAACGCACTCTCCACTATAGGCAGTAAGGCTAGCTCCATGGGCAGGCCGCGGCGCTCAACCTCTTCCACTATTTCGAAGATGAAAGGGCTTGCTCGCTCTGTGACGGTCTGCAGATAGCTAGGGTTATCTCGATAGAATTGCAGCTGCTCGTCGATGCGCGCATTGTCATATTTATAGGCGAACTGTAAGCCAGCGCCTATGCGCGCCCAGATATCCTTGAACTCAAGCATTTCAGGCTCGACGGCTTCCTGAGTCGGGACTATCGAGACTCGTGCCGCGGCGTCGCGATTGCCCAAGACACGAGAGGCATTAGCTGCCTCGGTACTCTCATCGGTCTCCATATCGGGCTGATAAACGGTACTACAGGCGTTCAACAATACGGCAGAGGCCACCACGATGTAGAGACGCTTGAAGCGGAAACGGGGGAGACTGGGATTGAGCTGCGAGCTTGAAATTACCATAGATGTCATGAGGAGTACTTTTGCTAAATTCTAAACAAGTGAATGCCCGAAGGTTAAGGGCCTAAAAATTATCTTTCCACGCGCGCAGCTGTGCAAAGGTGTCGATTTCGTTACGCGCTTGCTTACCGGAATGTGTTGCCACCATCTCAACAAGATCTTTGTTATGACAACGCAGAAACGGATTGGTTCGCTGTTCGAGCGCGATATTTGAAGGAAGACTAGGCCGGTTAGCAGCGCGCATCGCTTCAGTTGTCTCTAAACGCGCGTGTAGATCCGCGTTCTCAGGCTCAGCAGCCAGCGCAAAGTTAAGATTCGCCAAGGTATATTCGTGAGCACAGTACACCAAGGTGCTGCCCGGCAGAGCCTCTAGCTTGGCCAGTGAGGCATGCATCATGGCAGCTTCGCCCTCGAAAATTCGCCCGCAGCCAGCAGCAAAGAGCGTGTCTCCACAAAACACCGCGCCTTGTTCGAGCGCGCCGCAACTTGGGAGATAGAAGGCGATGTGGTCGAGTGTATGGCCCGGGATCTCTATTACCTCGAAGTCGAGGCCGAGGACGCGCACCGTGTCGCCTTGTTTGCAGCGCTGCTTGAGAGAGCCAATACGGCTGCTATGAGAGCCGATAACATTGGCATCGGGAAACGCTTCGAGGAGTTGCTCGATGCCCCCAGTGTGGTCCGGATGATGATGGGTGATCAAGATCGTGTTTAGCTGTAATCCTTGGTTTGCAAGGCTCTCCAGCACAGGACCCGCATCGCCAGGGTCCACAATCCCAACCTGTTTTTCTGCGCCGACTTGGAACAACCAGATGTAGTTGTCTTTAAAGGCGGAAATTGGACTGATATTTAGGGTCATTACATTTGATTTTCAGTGCTAAAGAAAGCAATCATAGTGCACCGGCCCCATGGTATAAACCTCTTTTCGCCAAGACGAGCGCTGTCTCAAGTCGGAAAGCGGTCAGCTATCTTCGATCTGGCCGTGACGCAGCGCATCAAACAAGGTCTGAGCATGATTCAGCTTCTAGAAAATATTCGGGCGCGGTGGCGTAAACGCCGCGATCTTCCAGCCCCGGAAGCGCTCTTTCACGACATGGCGGCGTGGTGGGAGACTCCGCTCGGCAAGGCCTTGCTCGCGAGTGAGACCGATCTGCTAGAACCGACTCTCGCCCGCATCTTTGGCTATCATTTCTTGCAGCTCGGTGTCAGCGAGCATTCAATGCTCGATGCGAGCCCGATCGGTCACAAGCTGCTGTTTGTGCCGCAATACGACGCAGACAAGACCCTGCCGGTTGCCAATAACGAGGCGTTACCCCTGCTAAGTGACAGTGTCGATGCTGTGCTAATACACCATGCCTTGGATTACACTCCTGACAGTCACCGTTTGCTAAGGGAGTCAGCCCGCGTGCTAATGCCGGGGGGCAAACTCGTGATTATCGGCTTCAACCCGATGAGCAGTTGGGGCATGCGCAAACTGTTTCGGTGGCGCAACACACGGCCATGGGATGCCCGCTATATCTCGAGCTCGAGGGTACAGGATTGGTTAAAACTGCTGGATTTCAGTATCGACAGAGTCGAACATTGTGCCTACCTTTTGCCGGTCAAACACACGCGCTTTGTGAATGCCGCACATCAATTCGAGGCATTCGGAAAACGGTTCAATGCGCCTCTGGGTGCTGTATATGTCATAGTCGCGTGCAAGCAAGTGATGCCCGTAACGCCTATACTACCGCGCTGGCCGAAACTACCTAGGCCAGTTCTCGTGCGACCTGTTGCCGAGACAGCAAGGGCGCGGCCAGAAGCCGCTAAAGTTAAACTCGATTCATAAAGCCGTAATGGCGACGTTTTAGGAAGTAGATTTGTCAAACACCATTCAGATGTATACCGATGGCGCCTGTAGAGGCAATCCCGGTAAGGGCGGTTGGGGCGCACTGTTGCGCTACAACGGCACCGAAAAGACTCTTCACGGCGGCGAGCCGCACACCACTAACAACCGCATGGAACTGATGGCTGTCATTCAAGGCCTCCGAGCATTGAAAAAGTCCGGCTGCGACGTACATGTATTCAGTGACTCAAAGTATGTCCTGACAGGCATTACCGAATGGCTGCCCAACTGGAAAAAACGAGGCTGGAAGACCGCAGCGAAGAAGCCCGTGCTCAATGTGGACCTATGGCAGATGCTCGATGCATTGGCCGCACAGCACACAATCCAATGGGAATGGGTCAAGGGCCACAGCGGACACCCCGAGAACGAGATTGCCGACAGCTTAGCGAATCTAGGCATCGACGAGCTTGAGACTACTAAAGTTTAAAATGACGACCGAGAGACTATGCGACAAATAGTATTAGACACCGAAACTACGGGGCTCGACCCTCTACAAGGCCATCGCGTCATCGAGATTGGCTGTGTTGAGATCGAGAATAGGCGACTTACGGGGCGTCATTACCATTGCTACCTGAATCCGGACCGCGAGATAGACGATGGCGCCGTACAGGTCCACGGCATCACCTCGCAGTTTCTAGCAGACAAACCCCGCTTCAAGCAGGTGGCCGCAGAGTTTCTCGACTTCGTTCGTGGCGCGGAATTAGTGATACACAATGCGCCGTTCGACCTTGGTTTCCTCAATCATGAGTTGCAACTCGTGGACCAGGCTCAGGAGAGTATGGAGGCGCAATGCTCCGTGATCGATACGCTGGTGATGGCACGCAAGAAGCATCCTGGGCAGCGCAACAGCCTAGATGCCCTGTGCAAACGCTATGAGGTAGACAACTCTCAGCGTGACCTTCACGGGGCTTTGCTCGATGCCGAGATTCTCGCGGATGTGTATCTGCTGATGACGGGCGGTCAGACTATTTTGCAGCTGCAGAATGAGGAGGATACCCAGCAGGAAGGCGAGGGCACTCATCGAGAACGCGATCTTAGCCGTGGCCCTTTGCTTGTTACCCAGCCCAGCCACGCCGATATGCTTGCCCACGAGCAGTTTCTCGACCGTATCAATAAGCAAAGTAACAATGCCTGCGTGTGGAGCGCGGCGCAGACCATTGAGTAGGAGCTACAACGCGTTATGGATTCAATCCAAACCTATTTCTATCGCGCCCAGGACATGCGTGGCGATGAGCTTGTCATCCTCTTCCACAAGGGCGAGGTTTTGCTGCGTAACGACGAATTCCTTTGGCCTAGCAAGGTCTTAGAGGAATTAGATAAAGCCTGGTATCCGCTTTTGCTCGTCGGGGAGTTCAAGTCCCGCAGGATTGTAGCGCTGAACTTGCCCCATGATTGGGTGCAAGAGGACTTTACAGTTGCCAGGGCAAGCCCTAGAACACTGCTACTACGCCATGCTTTCGACGATTTCACTGCGGTCGGCCGCGCCAATCAGCTAATCAATTGGTATGACAGCCACCGCTTCTGTGGCTCATGCGGGGCGAATACTCTGGCGCATAAGAATGATCGCGCACTTGTGTGTACCGCGTGCAACGCCACTTACTATCCGCGCATAAACCCCTGCATCATTGTATTGGTGACCAAGGGTGAGCAGTTTCTGTTGGCTCGCCACAACCGCGGCAGCGCGTCCTATAGCAGTTGCCTTGCAGGCTTCATGGAAGTAGGCGAGACACCGGAGGAGACTGTAAAGCGTGAAGTCATGGAGGAGGTGGGCATCGAGGTGGACAATATTCGCTATATCAAGAGCCAGTCGTGGCCATTCCCATCCCAGCTCATGCTAGGTTTTTTCGCGGATTACAAAGCAGGGGAGCTATGTGTCGACGGAATCGAGATTGCCGAGGCGCGCTGGTATAGCAAGGATGACTTACCCGAGATGCCCTCTGCCGGCATTAGTGTCGCAGGCCAGCTCATTGCGTTATTCTTGCAAGGTTTAAACGAGACAAAGAACGCCTAAATTAAGGAGAGTATGCTTGGAGTTTCTGACTGAATACGGTTTGTTTTTAGCGAAGGTTGCCACACTAGTGGTGGCCTTCATTGTTGTATTAAGTGCCTTGATCTCTGCGGGATCTCGCGGCAAACGCGCATCCGGGTCGGGCAGAGGTGCGATCTCGATCGTGCGTTTGAACGACGAGTTGGATGATATGCGCGACTCGGTCAAGAAGTCCGTATTGGATAAGGCCCAGTTCAAGCAAGAGCAAAAGCTGGAGAAGAAGCGACACAAGCAGGAAGAGAAGGATCGTAAGAAGCAGCTCAAGGCCCAGCAAAATAGCACGGAAGAAGAATCTGAAGACGATTATAGAAAGCGCGTCTATGTAATTGATTTTGATGGCGATATAGAGGCTAGCGAGGTCGAGAGTTTACGCGAAGAAATCACCGCCATCCTCTCTCTTGCCACCCCCAAAGACGAAGTGCTTCTGCGTCTGGAAAGCCCAGGCGGAATGGTTCATGCCTATGGCTTGGCGTCCTCGCAACTACTGCGTATTCGCGACAAGGGCATTCCACTGACGATCTGCGTAGACAAGGTTGCGGCTAGCGGTGGCTATATGATGGCCTGCCTCGCCAGCAATCTAATTGCAGCGCCTTTCGCCATACTCGGCTCCATTGGCGTGTTGGTACAACTGCCCAACTTCCATCGCCTACTGCGCAAGCATGATGTGGATTACGAGACTATTAGCGCGGGGGAGTTCAAGACAACCCTGACTACCTTCGGCGAGATCACGAACAAAGGCCGCAAGAAGGTAAAGGAAGACGTCGAGGAGATGCATGTGCTCTTCAAGAACTGGGTGAAGCAACATCGCCCCGCGGTAGATATCGACTCTATTGCGACGGGTGAGACTTGGGTGGGCATTCAGGCCTTAGAGCGCAATATGGTAGACGCGGTCATGACGAGTGATGAGTGCATCGTCTTAGCCTGCGACGAGGCGGACGTGTTCGAGGTCAGCTACGAGATTCGCCGTTCGATAGGCGATAAGCTCGGGGCCGCAATCCATAGCACCCTAGACCGCACGGTCATGTCCTTGTGGAAGCGCGTGCGCGAGAGCAGCTTCTACTCATAAAGGGAAAAGATAATGAGCACCGAGACTAAGCAATTCAAAGCCATGCGTGTAGAGGAGCGGCAAGAGGGCGACAAGCTCGCCTATAGCAGCAGCATCGTAACGCGCGAGTTAGACGCATTGCCAGAAGGCGAAGTATTAGTAAAAGTGCAGTACTCGTCGCTTAACTACAAAGATGCCTTATCTGCCTCTGGCAATAAGGGAGTAACGCGCAACTACCCCCATACGCCCGGTATCGATGCGGCAGGCATTGTGCAAAGTAGCTCCGTCGATACCTATGCAACGGGCGATGCGGTCATCATCACTGGATATGACTTGGGAATGAACACCGATGGTGGTTTCGCCGAGTATGTCCGCGTACCTGCGGCTTGGTTGGTGCGCCTGCCTGACGGGCTCAGCGCTTACGAGAGCATGGTACTAGGCACTGCCGGACTCACGGCCGCGCTATGTGTCGATAAGCTCTTAAAGGCTGGCCTGACACCCGATGCGGGAGCTGTCTTAGTTACCGGTGCAACCGGCGGTGTAGGCTCGGTGGCGGTCGCTCTATTGGCGCAGCTTGGCTTTGCGGTGACGGCGGCTACAGGTAAGGCAGAGGCTGCGGACTTCCTGCGCTCACTTGGCGCGACGGAGATCATCGATAGGCAAGAATTGCTCGAAGAGAATCCACGCCCACTCCTAAAAGAGCGTTGGGCAGGGGTCGTCGATGTCGTCGGCGGACCGGTCTTATGGAATGCTGTGAAGGCGCTGCGCTATGGCGGTAGCGTTGCGTTATGTGGCTTAGTGGGTTCGCCTTCGCTCGATGCCAGCGTATTCCCCTTCATTCTGCGGGGCGTCAACCTGTTAGGCGTAGACTCTGTGAATGTGCCGCAGCCGTTAAAGAGTCAAATGTGGCAGCGCTTAGCGACGGATTGGAAGCTCACGCAACTCGATGCGCTAGCGCAAACAGTTGCGTTGGAAGAGCTTGAGACGAAGCTCAATGGCTTGTTGGCAGGAAAGGGCAAGGGCCGCATGGTGCTGGCCCTTTAACAGAGAATCTACAGAGTCTGTTCACGACGCCTGAACAATGGTTCGGGCTTGTCTACACTGACTTGATAGCCGTCTTGGAAGTCATCGAAGGCCTCTAGTGCTAAATCGATGTTCTGATCCTCGCGTAACGCGAAGGCATCGAACCCACAGCGCGCCATATAGAACAGCTGGTCACGCAGCACATCGCCAATCGCACGCAACTCGCCCTTAAACATGAAATTGCTGCGCAATTCACGTGCGGAAGAGTAGACGCGGCCGTCGGAAAAAACCGGGAAATTGAGCGCGATTAGGGCGAAAGAGTGCAGATCCTCGCCCAGTGCCGCAGGCAATTCGTTACTCTGGAGCCATACTGCTGTTTTGCCAGGGCGTTGTTTCAGCTCCCTGCGATGCTCTTGCCAGAAGGCCAGGGGCACAATTATCGATTGTGCTGACTTATCAGCAATGTCGTCTAAGCTGCTGACTTCCTTAAGCAAATGCCAGGAGTCTTCCACTATAGAACGGTTCTTAATTAGTTTTGCCATACACCTCTTCCTTGAACGGCGCCATGCCGAGACGATTAAACGTATCGATGAAGCGCTCGTCGCCTTCACGGCGGCGCGTGTACACATTCACGATCTTCTCGATCACGTCGGGTACTTCGTCTTGCGCAAAAGAAGGGCCTACGATCTGACCAAGTGAAGTCGTGTTCTCTGCAGAACCGCCTAGAGAGACTTGGTAGAACTCTGCACCCTTTTTATCCACACCCAAAATGCCGATATTGCCGACATGGTGATGGCCGCAGGCATTCATACATCCAGAGATGTTCAGGCTAATGTCACCAATATCGTGCAGCCTCTGTGCGTCATCGAAGCGACGCTGTATCGACTCTGCGATAGGGATAGACTTGGCGTTGGCCAAGGCGCAGAAGTCGCCACCGGGGCAGCAGATGATATCGGTCAGTAGACCCAGGTTCGCCGCGCTGAGTTGATTGGATTTAAGCGCCTGCCATATCTCATACAGGGCATCCTGTTCGATGTCGGCGAGGATAACGTTCTGCTCGTGACTAATGCGAAGCTCGCCGAAGCTATAGCGGTCGGCGACATCTGCGATGAAATTCATCTGCTCTGTCGTCACATCACCCGGCGCTACGCCTGTCGTTTTCAGACAAATCGTGACAATGGCATAGCCTGGCTTCTTGTGCGCATCGACGTTCTGCTGATACCAACTCGCGAACAAGACATCGCGTGAGAGTTCTTCGCTCAGTTTCGCACTCTGTGCGGGCAGCTCTTTATAATCAGGCTCATCGAAAAAGCCTTTGCAGCGTTGAATCTCAGTGTCCGTCAAGCGCAGTGGCCCGCCCTTGAGGCTCTGCCACTCTTTCTCGACCTTCTCACGGAAGGCATCGACCCCGGTCTCTTTCACGAGAATCTTGATACGCGCCTTGTACTTATTATCCCGACGACCTTCGCGGTTATACACACGCAGGATAGCGTCGAGATAAGTGAGCAGCTCGTGTTCAGGTAGGAACTCACGAATGGCTTTCCCGATAACCGGCGTGCGGCCTAGGCCTCCACCTACTAAGACGCGAAAGCCGAGCTCTCCAGCGTCGTTGCGGACGATGAATAGCCCGATGTCATGAACCTGGGTAGCCGCTTGGTCGTCGCTAGTGCCACATACCGCGATCTTGAACTTACGCGGCAGGTAGGCGAACTCTGGATGAAAGGTCGACCACTGACGAATGATCTCGCAGTAGGGGCGACTGTCTGCGATCTCGTTGATCGCGCTGCCAGCGAACTGGTCGGTACTGGTATTGCGAATGCAGTTACCGCTGGTTTGAATAGCGTGCATCTCGACTTCGGCTAAGTGCTCGAGGATATCCGGCACATCTTCCAGCGCAGGCCAGTTAAACTGGATATTCTGGCGTGTGGTGAAGTGCCCATAGCCCTTGTCGTAGTACTCGGAGATATAGGCCAATTTACGCAGTTGGGTGCTGGAGAGCATGCCGTAAGGGATAGCAATGCGCAGCATCGGCGCGAGGCGCTGAATATAAAGACCGTTTTGAAGGCGCAGTGGCAGAAACTCTGTATCCGCGAGCTCGCCTTTCAGGAAGCGCGCAGTCTGATCGCGAAACTGCGCGATGCGATCTTCTAACATTTGATGGTCGTAATTGTCGTATCGATACATGGTAATAATCTATGTCTAGTTTGGCTGAGTTCAAGTACGGATTAGCGTGCTAGGGCAACGAATTTTCGGCCTTAATGGGGGGCGCATTGTAAAGCAAAGGCAGGACTTAGTGCTAGGGAGCCTCTGAATAACTCTGTGATGTCTCTGCGGGAGTCTGTCGCGTGTTGCCGCAAGGCGTCATGCGCCGTCAATGGCCGTAGCCCTTGGCAAGCGTGGCAACGCAGCGGCAGCGCGCGACAGCCCCGCCCTTCGGGGCCTTCAGGCAGAGGCGCGGCTGGCGTTGCACTTTCTCGACAGGCCGACGCATGCCTTCAAAACTGCGCCTTATCCACGCGCCTGCCTTATGGCCAGAGACACCACAGAGTTATTCAGAGGTTCCCTAGTTCCCCGCTTTACGACACCTCCTTGTCATTTTCGGACCACAATGCGCAAGTTTCACTTGATTCTGAAGAGTGAGGCTTTAAAATGCCGCTTTGATTTTTCTTACTCAATGGAAAGCATTATGAGCCATCACGACGTTTCCCCAAGCCCACAAATCAGCGAAGAAGAGAGCGACGCAAACAGCCGAGCAGACGTGATTGCGATGCTATCTCTGGTTGCCATCATCGTCACTATGGTCGTGTTCTTCGTTAGCCGATAACACAAACCATATTTAGGCTAGGCCAAGGTCACTATCCTTGGCCTGCAGCCTAAGGCAGAACCGAACGCACTACGATTACTAATGTCGCTATAAACAGAGCTGTGAAAATCAGTGCAGCCACGATAAAGCCTTTGACCGAGCCATTGGCGAAGTCTCTTTCCTTGTTAGCACGACTCTGCACACCAAAACTCGCCTGCATCACACTGAGCAGGGTCTTCCAAAAGGGTAGTTTGGCTTTCTCTTCTGTGCCGCTGTCTTGATCTTCCGCCATCTCGATACTCCTCTATTCGACGATATTTGGACTCAGCAAACCCTGTATTGTTGCAAGGCTTAGCCCTTTTCTTTCTGCGATCGACTCGACTTGGTCTGCGTCGATCTTGCCAACAGAGAAGTAACGCGATTCTGGGTGCGCGAAGTAGAAACCACTCACGCTAGCCGCCGGATGCATCGCGTAGCTATCGGTCAATTTCATGTTGATGTGGCCATCGATACCCAGCAGTTTAAACAGGGTGACCTTGTCTGAATGCTCCGGACAAGCTGGATAGCCAGGGGCAGGGCGGATGCCCTGATAGCGCTCATCCAATAGATCATCATTACTAAGTGACTCGTCCTGGGCATAGGGCCAGAACTCGGTGCGCACTCGCAGGTGCATCAGCTCGGCAAACGCTTCAGCCAAACGATCGGCAAGAGCTTTCACCATCAGGGCGTTATAGTCATTGTTCTGCTCTTGGTATTGTTTAGCCAATTCATCGGCGCCAATACCAGTGGTGACTGCGAAGCCGCCGATGTAATCGGGTGTGCCGGCATCCTGCGGCGCCACATAGTCTGCCAAGGAAAGATTGGGCACGCCGTGGGCCTTGCCACTTTGCTGGCGCAGGAAGCAGAAGCGGGCGATCTGCTGCTCTCTGCTCTCATCTTCGAACAACGCCACATCATTGAGGTTCTGCTGCGCCGCTGGCCAGAAGCCAACGACACCTTGTGCCTTTAGGCGCTTGTTGTCGATCAGGTCTTTAAGCATCGCCTGTGCGTCTTTGAACAGGTCGCGCGCCGCCTCGCCAACCACCTCGTCCTTCAAGATTGCGGGATACTTGCCAGACAGGCTCCAGGTGATGAAGAAGGGCGTCCAGTCGATATAGGGGACGAGCTCTTCTAGGGGATAATCTTCGAAGACCTTGGTACCCAAGAATTGCGGGGCGACAGGGCGATGCTGCTGCCAGTCGGCCTTAAAGGCATTGGCGTTCGCTTTCTCGAAGCTGATGATGTTCTTGCGGTGATCACGATTGGCGTTACGCAGACGCACGGCATCGTATTCGTCTTTAATCTTATTCTTAAAATCGACGCCACCGTCATTACTCAGCAGATTGCTCACCACGGTCACGCTGCGCGAGGCATCTGGCACATAGACGGTCGAGTTGTTGTGGTAGTGCTGATCGATCTTGACCGCAGTATGCGCCTTAGAAGTAGTGGCGCCGCCGATAAGTAAAGGGATCTTAAAGCCCTGTCGCTGCATTTCCTTGGCCACATGCACCATCTCGTCGAGTGAGGGCGTAATCAGGCCGCTGAGGCCTATGATGTCCACTTTCTCAGCGATAGCCGTCTGCAAGATCTTCTCGCAAGGCACCATTACGCCTAGGTCTATGATGTCGTAGTTGTTACAACCCAATACCACTCCGACGATGTTCTTGCCAATGTCATGCACATCGCCCTTAACTGTCGCGAGTAGGATCTTGCCCTTGGCCTTGAAGACTTGGCCTTTCTTAGCCTCTTCGATGAAGGGCAGCAGATAGGCGACAGCCTGTTTCATCACTCGAGCGCTCTTTACGACCTGAGGTAGGAACATCTTGCCACTGCCGAACAGATCGCCCACTACATTCATGCCGTCCATGAGCGGGCCTTCGATTACCTCGATCGGTTCGTCGAATAACTGGCGCGCCTCTTCTGTGTCTTGTTCGATATAGCGGGTAATGCCTTTTACCAGCGCATGGGTGATGCGCTTGCCCACCTCGTTCTCGCGCCAACTTAGGTCCTCATGGCTCTCAGTCGCGCTCTCGCCGCTGTACTGGCCGGCGATCTCCATCAGGCGATCGGTGCCATCGGGGCGGCGATTGAGCACGATGTCTTCAACGCGCTCTTTTAGCTGCGCTGGGATCTCGTCATACACAGCCAACTGCCCGGCATTGACGATGCCCATGCTCAGGCCCGCCTGAATAGCGTGGTAAAGGAATACCGAATGAATCGCCTCGCGCACTGTGTCGTTGCCCCTGAAGGAGAAGGACACATTGCTGACGCCGCCGGAGATAAGCGCGTGGGGCAGCTCTCGTTTGATGTATTCACAGCTGCCGATGAAATCGACGGCATAGTTATTATGCTCCTCGATGCCAGTGGCCACTGCGAAGATATTAGGATCGAATATGATGTCCTGGGCAGGGAAGCCGACTTCGTTTACCAAGATGTCATAGCTACGCTTACAGATAGCGCACTTCTTCTCGAGGGTATCGGCCTGGCCCTCTTCATCGAAGGCCATGACGACGACGGCGGCGCCGTACTGCATGCACAGCCGCGCCTTCTCGACAAAGTCTTCCTTGCCTTCCTTCATGCTGATGGAGTTGACGATGCCTTTGCCTTGAATGCAGCGCAGCCCGGTCTCGAGGATCTCCCACTTAGAGGAATCGATCATGATCGGCACACGGCTTATGTCTGGCTCAGAGGCGATAAGGCGCAGGAAGTGTGACATGGCGGCATTGGAGTCGAGCATGCCTTCGTCCATGTTGATATCGATGATCTGTGCGCCGGCCTCTACCTGTTGCAGGGCAACATCGAGTGCGGTGTCGAAATCTCCTTCGCGAATGAGGCGGGCAAAACGCTTTGAGCCTGTAATATTGGTGCGCTCACCCACGTTCACGAAGAGCGATTCTGCCGTGATGTTAAAGGCCTCTAAGCCGCTGAGGCGGCAGGCTGGCTTGATGTCGGGTATCGCTCTAGGGGCGCATTGTGCCACAGCATCCGCAATGGCACGAATATGCATGGGGGTAGTGCCGCAGCAACCGCCGACTATGTTGAGGAAGCCGCTGCGTGCAAATTCCTCAATGATTTCAGCCATTTCCTTAGCGCTCTGGTCATACTCGCCGAACTCATTGGGTAGCCCCGCGTTCGGGTGAGCTGAAACGAATGTATTGGCGATGCCTGAGATCTCTTCGATGTGCGGGCGCAGCTGAGTAGCGCCTAGAGCGCAGTTGAAGCCTATGGAAATGGGCTTGGCATGGGCTACTGAGTTCCAAAATGCCTCGACTGTCTGACCGGAAAGGGTGCGACCGCTCGCATCCGTAATCGTGCCCGAAATCATGACTGGGATCTCTCTCCCAATGCGCTTGCTGTATTCCTGCACCGCGAAGATTGCCGCTTTTGCGTTCAATGTGTCGAACACAGTTTCGATCAATAGGATATCCGCGCCGCCATCGATCAGGCCCTCTGCACACACCAGATAATCGGCCACTAAGGCATCGAAACTGGTATTGCGGAAGGCGGGGTCATTCACATCTGGGGAGATAGAGGCCGTACGGCTAGTCGGACCTACGATACCCGCAACGAAGCGCGGCTTATCGGCACTACTAAACTCATCGCAAACACTACGGGCTAGCTTGGCGGCCTCGAAATTGAGCTCGTAGGCCAAGGCCTCTAGCTTATAGTCTGACTGTGAAGCCGCGGTAGAGTTGAAGGTATTGGTCTCGATGATATCGGCGCCGGCCTCCAGGTACTCGCGGTGAATCTGGGCGATGATATCGGGGCGAGTCAGGGTCAGCAGGTCATTATTGCCGGCTAGATCCTGCGCATTGTCTTTAAAGCGCGCCCCTCTAAAGTCAGCCTCTTGCAACTTATAGGCTTGAATCATGGTGCCCATTGCGCCGTCGAGAACGAGAATGCGCTCGCGCAATGCTTTATTGAGGGTGTCTAAGGAGTTCGCTGTAGCCATGTTTAATAACCGCCGGGCAGGGGAGTATTCTAAAAAGCGCGCATTCTAGCAGAACTGCACTGTCGCGGCATGTGCAAATCCTTCCTGCGCAACATGAGAAAACTGCATAGTAATAACCAAGTAAAACAGTACAGTATTTAACTTGCGTGCAACATAGCGTAAACTGCGCCCACTCATGCACGCTCTTGTAGGAAACAATATGATTACGATTACTGAGTCAGCGCAGGAATACCTCGCCGAACTCCTTAAAAAGCAGGATTGCGAAGGCATCGCCGTACGCATTTTCATCCTCGACGCAGGCACCCCAAAGGCAGAGACCTGTATCTCCTTCTGCCGTCCCGGAGAGTCTCAGGAGGACGATGAACTGCGTCCATATGACGCCTTTAACACGTATATAGAGCAGCGCAGCATTCCCTTTTTGAAGGACGCGGTGGTGAACTACTCTAAAGATGCGATGGGCGGGCAATTGACGATCAAGGCGCCGAACTCGCGCCTACCGCAGATCCAGGAAGACAGCTCGATCGAAGACCGCGTCAATTACGTGCTCTATAACGAGATCAACCCATCACTGGCTGCCCATGGCGGCGTGGTGTCACTGGAGGAGATCTACGAGGGCAATGTAGCGGTACTGAAGTTTGGCGGGGGCTGCCAAGGCTGTGGCATGGTAGACCTTACCCTGAAAGAAGGCGTTGAGAAGACTCTACTCGAACAGATCCCGCAGTTGACCGAAGTACGTGACATCACCGACCACACTCAGCGCGAGAACGCCTACTTCAAATAAGACCTATTCCCGGCTAAGGCAGGCCTTAGCTGGGATAGCGTTGCTTCAATCCGCTATAGAGCAATTCCGGATAGCTCAGGTCCGCAGTGTCTAAACTGTCCATCAATTCCACTAGATGTTCGTTATCTTCGCGTCCTTGCCATAGCTTATGGTAAGTGCCTTCCTTGTAGCCGTGGTCCTGGCGAAAGAAATTCAATACGTTCTTGCTTACATATTGCTTGAACAAGGACTCCCAGTTCAGGCCGCAGTCTTCCATAATTGATTTAAATAGCGGGATATCCACTCTGCGCGCGGTCGACAGGCCTATCAGGAGCTCTAGCTTCGCAACTAAGCTTAAATCTTGGAAGTGGTAAGTCTGTGTGTCGAACTCAAGACTGCTACTGTGCTTGATCGCGCCTGTCTCTAGCAGCAGCGCCTTGCTGGCCAGTGTTTGGTCGTCCTCGTGCTGCAATAAGATCTCCGACAAGATGAAATGAAGAACAACTGCGAGTTGATATAGTATGGACATAGCCGTGCTGCTATATGAGATAAGGCTCTAAGCAAGCTTTTATCATGTCCATAGAAAATGATCCTTTTCAGTAATAATTTCCAGCAAATGTCCATACATGTGTTAGTGGACAAACTTGCCAAATGCTTACCGTGAACGTGCGGTTCTTGCCACCAGATTTGGCGTACCACATAATTGTGACAAATTTTAATGCACTATTGTCTGAATGCATTCTGAAAAAAATTAAGTGACTTAAATTATCAAAATTGATTGTTAGCCCATCTTCACGTCAATTGCTGTCGTAGATTTAGGTAGAAGCTCTTGAGCTGAACAATTTAATGCTTGTGCGATCTGATACAGCGTAACGATAGTGATATTGACCTCCCCCCGCTCAATCCGGCCCATATAGGCACGATCCAACCCAGACGCCAGCGCTAGGCGCTCCTGAGATATCCCAGCGGCCCGCCGAAGCGATCGAATTCTTTTACCTAATAATAATGCGAGTTCCATCCCTCAAATATCGCGTATTGCGGACTATATAACCACGGACTATAATCCGTTTTTTGGCAATAATTCGATCGGCAAGGCGAGATGTTTATGAAAGAACGAGTTGTCCGTATAGATCGGATCATATGCAAAATTATCCAATCACCTCTCCACACAAGCTTTACGATTACAGAGCTGCGGAAGGAATATATCCGCTGCATGCCTGAACAGTCTTCGATTTCACCGACAAAAATCCAGCGTTTTGTCTATAAACAAGTGGGACGGTTGGTTCGGATTGGTTGGGTGTCGAGGTCTGGCGCACATATGAGCCGAAATATACAATATCGGGTCATGGAGCTGCCTAATGGCATTACTCTTAAGCCGACCGAGTCCTTGATCGCACAAGAACCCCATTCCGAACCAAGCATTAGTACCCACAGTACAAATCACAACTCCTCGAAAGCACTTGAAACGATCTCGCTCCATGACATTGAGGCCAAACTCAGCAAAGTGAGGATGGATTTTATTGCTACCCTTGGGGAAGCAGAAACTTACAAAGCTATTCTGGCTGAGCACCCGTGTTTGCGAGAGAAGCTGGAAGATACCTACCATTTATCGAGGAATCAAAGTTCGAACCTGATGGGGCAGCTCCGCGCACTGGAGCAGACAGTCAAAATATTGGAAGAACAACAATGACTGCTGGGTTGAGAGCATGGCAGTCCGCTTGCATTCATTCAGCACTAAAGCACTATCAGAAAGCCAGGCACTTCTTCTGTCAAGCCACACCAGGGGCAGGAAAAACTTGGATGTCCGCTAAGCTGGCGAAGCACCTCTACTCGGAGAACAAAATTGATCTTGTTGTCTGTTTTGCGCCAACGATACAAGTTGTTGATTCATTTACTCGAACTCTAGAAGAGATATTTTGCGCTACCTTCGATGGACGATTGGGGTCTTTGGGAGGGGTGTTTACCTACCAAGCAATGTCGTTCAAAGACGAGCGATTCTGGTCGTTGTTTGATCAGTATCGCATACTGGTTATATTCGATGAAATTCATCACTGTGCAAGCCAAGATGCGTTATCGGGTAATTTTTGGGGGCAACAAATAGCAGAAAACATTCAGGCTAAGGCTCACTTTACGCTGGCACTATCCGGGACTCCTTGGCGCACAGATGACGGGTTAGTTGCATTGGCAAGGTATACCGATCCCGAGGGTGAGTTAGTCAGAGACTTCACCTACGGACTGGAGCAAGCGATAGAGGATAAAGTCTGCAGAAGCCCCAGAATAGTATTGTTAGACAATCAGCACATCGAGCGCACCGAAACTAATATGTCAGAACTCTCTTCAGAGTATTTCGACAATATACGGGACCTACTTCTCAACTCGGACACTAGATACCAACATCTTTTGGAATTAAATTCTGCAATAAAAAATATGCTTGAGATCGCTAGCAATCAACTGAATGAAATTCGCATTAAAAAACCAGACGCGGCAGGGCTGGTAGTTGCCTCTACAGTGGCGCACGCAAACCAGATATCGGCAATTCTCCTTGAACTGGGAGAGGTAGCTACAGTTGTCTCTTATCAAAACAGCGGATCTCAAAAAGCAATTAACACTTTTAGGCATGGACATGCACGCTGGATTGTATCGGTAGGTATGATCAGTGAAGGCACTGATATACCTCGGCTACAAGTATGTTGCTATCTGAGCCGAGTCAGAACTGAGCTCTATTTGCGCCAAGTATTGGGACGCATTCTTCGTCGCAACAATTTAATCGATAAAACTGCGTGGCTCTATTTATATGCTGAACCGCAATTAGAGGATTACTGTCATCGAATACAAATCGATCTTCCAGCTGATCCTTCCGTTGTAAGCAAACTATCAATTGGAGATGGATATATGTTTTCTGTGGGTTCACAGATGGATCAAACGACAAACGATTCTTTTGAATTGAACTTGGAGCCAATTTTTACTGATCTGGAAATTGGTGAGCAAATATACTCGAATACGAAAACAGGTGTATGTGTGAATATCTACTTGTCTGAAATGTACGCTCAGCGAGTTCTGCAACTATTTGAGTGATTGGCCAAATATAACGAACTAATCGTTTGACCTCGTGGATTCATTCTAATGAGTGAAGCATGAAAACTAAATATTTTTGATGCAGGGAAATAACGTGACACCTAAGGATAAGCTGAAGCTCGAACAAATTTCAAAGATGGTAAACCACCAAGGCGACTATTGCGATTATGGCTGTAGCGAAGAAATGGTTAATAAAATGATCTCTCTTGCGAAAGAGATGTTTCCAAATAAGCCTTGTTGCGTTGTGGGGCGCTGGTGTTGGGTGGATATCGAGTTAGAACCACAAGACGAGAATGCACTAATGACAGCCGGTCTTAATCCTAGCTTTATTTACGCTAGCAGGGTCATATCCGACGATAGGCAACGTTGGGAAGAGAACACGTGTATTCGGACTACACTACTACAGAAATTCCATCATCAAAGTATTTTTAGCTCACAGAACACAAATTATATTTTATGTGGCCCTGGTGTTCGCATTTCTGTCATTCCTGCCGTGTACAGCGATTTCACGCTGTATGGGTGAGTGCATGTTATTGCTTCCTCCGCTGTAGTCCCGCGCCTGTTTCGAAACCTAAATCTGGATCCTGGGCCAATTGAAAACGTGCTGGAAGAACTGCGGATGGATCCGATCCAACCCAGAACCGAGATAGCCTTAGTCATTCCGAGCACCGCGCATCACTAGCAATGATGGAAGGCGTACTACAAGATAACTAAAACCTACTAATGCTTGCCAACAAACCCGGGTTGAAAATTTAATAACTCGCTGCTCACGTTGTTGGGAAACGAAGGAATCTTACCAGTTGAGTTGCACATGCAGTTAAACCAGCCTCAATAGCTTTTGCACCTAGTAATCAAGCCATCGCAAGCCGTTAGCTTAGACGGATAGATTGGTTTTTGATGGCACAAAGTTATACAGAATTGCCCGAGTCACATTTAGATACAATTTAACGATCTTTCAAAGTCTAATAACACAATATAAGGTGTTATAATCGCAATTCAGCTCTACACCTTGTGTAATTTGAGAGTTCTGGGATATGCCACTAAGTGCTGCGTTGAGATCGGAAAATTCGGAAACACGTACGTACCACGTGTTAGCACTGTCGGGAGGCGGATATCGTAGTCTCTATACGGCCACGGTCTTAGCTGAGATTGAGCAGATTCTGGGCCGCCCGATAGCATCGCATTTTGATTTAATTTGCGGCACTTCAGCTGGAGGACTGCTTGCGCTGGGTTTGGCAAGCGAGATACCGGCATCCGGGCTAAAAGCGTTGTTCGAGAATCAAGGTGAGCAGATTTTTGGGACAAGAAGTTGGTGGCGTCGACGTGTAGGAAAATTGTTTAGAGCCAAGCATTCCAATGCAGGCTTGAAGTCGGTGCTGGAGCAACACTTTGGAATGACCACAATCGGTGATTTAAAGCATCGCGTGCTGATACCTGCAGTGAACTACACGACAGGTCGTGGTCAGTTTTTCAAAACGCCCCACGATCCGTCCTTTCAGCTTGATTACCTTCTGAGCCTCGTTGACGTTGCTTTAGCTACCACAGCCGCGCCAGTTTACTTCCCATCCGTTCGAAACTCCCGAGGCGTCTTTGTAGACGGTGGTTTAGTCGGGAACGCGCCTGGTTTATTTGGACTACATGAGATACGTTCGTTTCTAGATAAAGACTCGAAGGCCATCGTCCGAGTGCTAGCTATTGGTACCATGACGGTAGGTGCAACAATTAGTGGAAGAACTAACCTAGATCAGGGGATTTTTGGCTGGGGAAGTAGCCTTTTTGACCTCGTGATTTCAGCTCAAGAATCATCAGTAGATTACATGCTCACACATTCTCTCAGGGAGCGGTATTTCAAGATTGACGACCCGGTTACACCTCAACAAAGCAGTGATGTAAAATCTCTTGATGAGGTAACGACCGCATCTACTCACACGCTTCGAGACCGAGGAGTAAGTGCCGCCCAGCGTGCAATTGGCGACCCCCGTTTTACTCCTTTTCGCGAACACATAGCAGCAAAGCCGATCTTCTTCCATGGACCCAATAAAAATTCGGAGAGTACATAAATGCTTGATCTTTCTACGCTGTTCTACACTGAAACAACAGATGACTGTATGTTGAATATGCTTGAACTTACCGATGAAGAGCGGGAAGGTATCAATTTAGCCAAAGAAGAGGTGCGCAACTGTTTACGTGAAGGCATCCCGCGCGTGCTCAAGTCAAAGGGGTATGAAGGAGAAATACCTAAGCCGCGCTTTTTTACTCAAGGCTCTTGGGCATACAAAACTCTGAACGTTCCGGCACGCCTTCCGCCTCAGCAAAGCGATTGTGATGACGGAGCATATCTCCCAATCAGTTTTTTAAAAGAGAGCAGGAAACCAAGCGTAGCGAGTGCTATTTTCTTCCAAGCTGCGGAAAGCGCTCTTGAGGAGCTTGTAAGGCAGAAACAGTCTTTGGGCTGGCGGCTGATTAAGGATAAGGACACGTGTATTCGAATCGAAATCTCGAAGACGGCTCACATTGATATCCCCCTCTATTCAATACCTGACGAAGAATTCGTTACTCTCGCCAAAGCCGCGAGCCTTTATGGTCACTTGAGCCTTGATGGAGCATTCAGAGAACGACGAGTAGAGTCGTGGGCTGACCTTCCCACTGGCCAAGTAATGCTCGCACACCGAAAGAACGACTGGGTAAGCTCAGACCCCAGACCGCTGAAAAAATGGTTCATGGATGAGGTTCAAGATAAAGGCGAGCAACTACGTCGTGTTGTTCGTTACCTTAAGGCTTATCGTGACTGGCAATGGCCGGAAGGCGGGCCCTCATCTATATTGTTGATGGCTGTAACTGCACCACTATTTACTAAAGTTAGAGGGAGGGACGACTTGGCACTACTGGAGGTGCTCAAGAGGCTTCCTGATGCTTTTAGAGCGGGAGTGAACAACCCCGTCGACGATACGGAGGTTCTGACTGCACGACTCAATGAGGCTGATCTTGAGGACGCGGTGAAGAAGTTCGAATTGCTTGAAAAGTATCTTAATGGTGCGATCAACGCATCGAATGCAGACTCAGCATGCACATGGCTTCGTAGTATGTTTGGCGAACGTTTCCCACTCCGCCCAGATTTAGTAAAGGTGATCACTGTTGCATCAACTATCGCTGCAATTCCAGCACAAGCTGCTGCCAGTGAATTGGTAGGTAAAACCAAAGCCGGGTAGATTGAATGAGCTCTCAACACGAAGCTGTCATCGAGGCGATGGAGGCTAGAATATATCGTTATGCTGGACGAGCGGCGAATGGCTGGATGTCATTTACTGGTTGCTTAAATACTAGCGAGGGTAAGTATCATTGCGAAGTAGCTATTGACCCTGAATTTTTTGAACTGCCCAAGATTCGCCTTAATCCGATACCTGAATCTTTACGCCCGATAGCTCCTCATATAGGCGGGGACGGAGGTATCTGCTACCTAGCTGAAGGCATGGTTGTTCTAGATATCTTTGATCCAGTCGGGCAGACCCTGCGTTGTATCGAAGAAGCAGAAAGTGTTCTTGGGAAGGTGCTTCGAAAGGAACTGGTAAAGGATCTAACGGAAGAGTTTTTTGCTTACTGGGTTGCTGGCTATTGTATTTTTGATGTGCAAAAGCCAATTTTGGGGGAAGTGCCAGGATTCTGCCTACTTGGTCGCTCAGGCGGACGAATTCCAGTCATTGCTGATAATCTTAAGATCACTTCGTTAAAGCTCGATTTGATGGGTTTTCAAAAAAAGCGCGAGCGAATCCCGGCCTATATCGTAAAGACTGACGTTGAGCCTCGGCCAAGCCAAGAGAATTGGCCACCTAAATCAGTGGCTGAGTTTTTAAGTTGGCAACGCTTATTGGATAAACGTTGTGCAAAAAAAATCGAACAGCGTATTCGTGAAGCATCCCGTCTCACGGACAAAGACGCACTCATTATTATTAAGTCGCCACATTCTAGATATGGCGCTCACATCCGATTTGACGAATCAGTATTACCTCACGAACGATTTGTAGAATCCCGCGGGACTAAGCGATTGTTTAGTCACAAGATTACTCGGCTTCATGCGTTTCGTCTTGATGATCAGTATTTGGCTGAACGCAATAGCCCCGGAATGAAAACACTGGCAGGAAAGAAAATCGCAGTCATTGGCTGCGGGACTATTGGCGGATACCTCATAGATACTTTAGCGAAGGCAGGCGCTGGTACCGGCGGCGGTGAAATTACTGTCGTCGATCACGAGGATCTAGGACCTCAGAATCTTGGTCGACATCGTCTTGGTATAGCTCACGTCTTTTCGAATAAAGCGAAAGGGATGTGGCATGAACTTCAGTTCGATAATCCTTCTGTGTCGGTACGTGCCTTAGAGGTCGATGCGCGAAAAGCCCACCTTGGCTCAATTGATTTACTAATCGATGCTACCGGAGAAGAAGCTTTGGGGCACTGGCTAGCCTGGCGATATGCCTCAGAGGTACCCATGCTTTCAATTTGGATTGAAGGTCCGGGAGTAGCGGTCCGTGCGCTAATCAAAAAGTATGTATCTGGAGCCTGCTATCGGTGCCTCAGCGAGCATCAACGCGCTGGAGGACTTCTCTCAGTTAAAGGCGATATACCTAAATTATTCGCGGGACATGGGTGTGAAGGGTTGTATGTACCGTTTCCTGCGACAGTTTCTCTTCAGGCGGCCGCGCTCGGTGCCGAAATGGCAATGGCTTGGGTTAATGGCGCAGAAACCCCGTCGTTAAGAACCAGAGTCACGGATACTTCCTATGAACTGGACACCCCGGACTGTGATGTTTTGAAAGCGGAGGGGTGTCCGATTTGCAGCATCTGACAGATTGGTCTGCTCATGGAGGGAGGTTTTTGATACACATACGTCCGAGCGTTATGGAGATGCTCGAAGTTTATGTACAGAACAAGCTATCAGATCCCGAAAGTGGGGGTATTTTATTAGGTACGGTGCACGGTCCACACTTGGATTTGGTTCATGCTACATTGCCGTTTCCAACTGACCGTAAGTCCCGTTGCCGCTTCGAAAGACACCCAAAGGGGCATACGGAGGTAGCGAACCAGTTCTGGCGAGAGAGTGGCGGGATCATTAGGTACGTTGGTGAGTGGCATACCCATCCAGAGGATCAACCTTCCCCTTCAAGTATTGATCTGAGGGAGTGGAAGGCATTGGCGGCAAAGCGTGCGGATGGTCGGCCGATGGTTGGAGTGATTGTGGGTATTAGGGGTATTTATATTCAAAGCACATCAGCCGCAGGTGAGAACTTGGTATATGAAGCTCTCGCCTCAAACCGGTCAACCGACGATTAGCTTCAATACCCACGTAAACAACTGACACGAGTAGGCAGACATGTTCAACGACAGCTTGCTTGGAGCATTCTTGGCGTAGGTTGTACTTTTGCTGCAGCGTTTTACTTTTCCCTCCGTAGGGGAAGGGTGGAATTTGCCGATTCAGAAGAGTCGGGGTGAGATTTTAGTCTTCTCTCACAGAGGAACTATTTTTGGGGTTCTACCCCGTCTTCATGAACACTTAAACAAAGAACTCTGAATAGCAACCACTGTGATAGCTATCCTTTAGCGTTGTTTGGGTAAATGATGGGATGGTCGTGCGCACCAAAGATGTTTCGATGGTCACTGGTAATTGCACCACGTCCGAGAGTGGCGAGCCTGGTTTGGTGGGTTTTACTGTGCTATTTATAATAACTAGCGCTTGGCAAGGCTTATGTTTCATACTTCTTCTGATAAAGTTTGTGCGCTGCATCAAAAGTGTCTATGCCGTGGCACTCCCGTTGAACCAAGACGAGATCTGCGAATCCTTGCGTGGGGGAATTAGTTAGATAGTGCCCGTACAACCTCCTGCCGCTTTCAATTAACTTTAGCTCTGCTGCGCCGGTAGTCAGTTTGCGCTCGTCGGGCTTCCTAATATAAAACTCGTAAATGTATCGTAGGTGGATCGTACTATGTCGATCATCAATAGAAAGTGACTCGATCAAAGTTTCACTGTCCTGATGTTCCGTGTACGAGAGTAGGGAGTACCCTAGGTATGTTTGTTTGATGACGAATGCAATGGGAATATCTTTAGAGTCTACGTCATTACTTGCACCATAGTTGGTACGAAGATGGCCGAACCACACACCGTGGATGATGGGCCGGCCGGTCCAACGTGCGAGCCACTTCGTTGTCCACGGACGCTGAAAGGCCCAAACAGAAACCGCGATAGCCCAGCTAACTCCGGTCAGGAGCCCTAGTGTTAGTGCTTGAGTACCATTGTCCCCAAATCCGAGGTGACGTACTAATCCAACTAAACCACCAACAGCGATGGTCGTGAAGGACACAAAGAGTAGTGCTTTCTTAAACTCTTCGGTAGACAATGTGATGTTTGCCATCTCTTAATTCTCTTCAGCGATATCGATGCCGTTATAAAATAAGTGGACCTGTCCACACCGGGACACAAGGCCGACACATGTAATGCCGGGGAGAAGTGAGGCCAACATAGCGGCCATCAATCGAGCACCGGTGCCATGAAAACGTTGTTCAGCACCGCGTGGAATTGGCGGGGAGATGAACTGTGATATGTGAGTTATCTGCCATGAGCTCACATCGATGAAGTGAAAGCCATCATGGTAAGGTCCACGCATTGTTGAGATCGAAGCCAACGCAGTTGCAATGTCATTGTCACCGATTAGGGTTAAGTTGGGCATCTCACCTCCTGCAGTGAGCTGCAAGTAAGGCAGTTTCGCTAGGTCGCTGTAAAAGACTACCCCTGTGCCAGAAAAATCCCTGCATCGGTTGCCGTTGATAGATCCGAGCAGGATAATAGCTTGGTCAGTCCATTTGTTTGGGTGCGAATAGTTACTCAGGATAACCTCCAGTAGTCTCTTTTAATTCCTGATGTACCTCAGTTAGCCGGCACAGCCCAGGAACCGGGACGTCAGAGTCGGCCTGTTTGAGAATGGCCAGGATCTGGCTATCGGTAAATCGTGACTTTTTCATAGAATACTCTTTGCGTTAATTTTAGCCGTTTACTGGGCACACAGAAAGCCGGTCAAATTTACTCCAATAGTTAACTGGGGCAGACCTCTATGTTAGGTTAGTTCAATTTTGACCTACTGCAGGGTCATTTTTCATTGTCAGGGAGAGGGATTTTTTGCAGGAATTGGATATTACCCACAAAATTCAAATTTTCATACAAGGTTTATGAGTATACTTGTCCCCAAAAAATGAGGGGGATTACAAAAGGAGTAAGGCAATGAGTGGAATTCAGGCACTACAAAGACTAATCGATGTTGCTCAGAAAGAAAGCGGACAGCCAGATATCCTCCGACTCTTCCTGCTGTCACTATATAACGGAACTGCGTTTCCATTGGCGCCTTACAGGCTGAAGAACTTAGATATGAACCTGCGAGAGGATGTGCTTGAAGTTATGCGACTAGATTTGATTGACTTTCCAGCCGAGATCCACAGGATCATCCCTGGCACGGAACATTTGTGGGTAGAGTGGCGTGAGTGGTACAAAGCATCAAACGGGAGTAAAAACTTCTGATTGGCTTTTCTTTGGCTGCCAAAGAGATTGTTGCTAATCGATAGTTTGTTACTGGAACCTTTAGTAATATAAGCCGCTTTATAAGAATTATCATGAAGCCGAAGCCAACATAAACAGCCTGTTATATTACTAGAGGTTCCAGTAATGAGTAGTCCCATCCGAGCATACATCAACCCAAAGCTCCTTATCTGGGCAAGAGAATGCTGTAAAATTGGAAAGGCCATAGAACACTAGACACTTCATAGGCAACCAACACTAAGGACTGTCGAATAGCTTTGGCACCTCGGAAATCTTCACCAAACTAAACTAAATCTCTATTCGATACTGCAAAGTATATTCTCATTTGGTATGCATCGAGAAAAGTGCGCGAAATAGGGCGTCAATTCTAGATTCAACAAGTACAATCCCAGTTTTTTTGAAACCTAAGCGACGTCCCCCCGTAATTGAGTAGCACAACGATTTGCAGCCAAATACCCTAAGACAAGGAGATTGAACGTCAGGAAGCGTTTTTAGAAGAACTGGTCAAAGTCAGTCATCTCTCCAACATTTGGACATTTCTGTTGCAGGCTTTTAAATCAGCGATTGCCTGCTTGGAATTTGCTCGATACATTTTGATGTCAGGGTCAAAGTACAAATTCGGAGCAATCTTACTGATTGGCTTTTTGGTGTGAGTGAACTCGATAACGCCATAGGGAGTGCAAAACGTGCCACTGCGGCCTTTGGTCATGACGGTTACCCTGTCTATGACTATTTGTGAGATTTCGCCCGTGTAACTTAGCTGACTTTCAAGACTGATGTAGCTCAGTACATCCCACCGCAACTTTTTTATAATCTTGTAAATTGCAGTGAATCGCTCAGGCGGAGTCAGTGTGCTTTCAAATACACCATTTGCAACCCTTCGTATAATCCCTTTTTTAACGCAGACTGAGAGAAATTTTGTAAATGCAGGTGTATAGCGCTCACCCATCATAAAGGCTAGCTCTGAAACACTGTGGATTCCGCCATCGATCTTAATGGTGCTCGAAAATACAGCTAGTAACTTCTCAGATTTTGTCATTTTTGGTACACAATATATTACTATTTCAGTAACGTATTGTAGACCAAAATGAATCGCTCGAAACTCTAAATGTTTTCAGAACCAATTCCGGACTCTGTATTTTGATAAATATCTGGTTTTGACAGGCTATTTTGCTGAAAAAGTACAACTCAACCCTCTGGGGCCCCTCACGTTTTTTAACGCCTAAGACCTGTTTTTCATCGCAAACGGCTCCCCTGCGAGCCAATTTTCCAGAAATCTCTAGTTTGGAGTTTCACTAAAAATGGGAGGATTACAATGTATGCCAAGTAAGGCCTAGAAACCCCTATTTTAGGGTGTCATTAGTTTAAGGGAGGTTTACAAGTTTCTTGTGCGCTTGATTCAGATTCGGGGCAAGCTATCATCGGAACTGCTTGATTGGGTAGGCCTAGTGTCGAAGGCGTTTTAGATCGTAGGCTAGCTCAGTTACTCGACATGTAACTCCCCTTTATACATTTGCATCTGGCAATGAAAGGCGTACTTTCCAGGGGCAAGGGCAGGGATTGCGATGGTGACCTTCTCATTCAAGGCCAATGTTGCGCTGATCTCGAGATCGGGAAACTGTACAGTTTCGGCGCAGGGTGAAGGGTCCATTCGTTGAAAGTAGAGCGTCATTGGTGTATCTGCCGCTATTTTCAGGCGCGAGGGTCGGTACACCCCGTTTTCCACTTTGATCACTATATCGGAGTCTGTGAGAACAGCTTCCTTAGGCTTATAGAGCCAGAACCACCACACGATGAGTGCTATTAGGGCCAAGCCGGCAATATTGATAATCAGCATAATCCAATTCCTTTTAATGAGTGTTCGCTTTAAATAGTCTTAGTCGATTGGCGTTGCTGACGACTGTCAAAGACGAGAAGGCCATCGCTGCGCCAGCGATCACTGGATTGAGCAGGACGCCAATCCAGGGGTAGAGCAAACCGGCCGCGATGGGCACGCCCGCAACGTTGTAGATAAAGGCGCCAAACAAATTCTGTTTGATATTGCGCAGCGTCGCCTTGCTTATGGCAATCGCATCGGCCAGGCCATGCAGGGAACCACGCATCAGCGTGACATCGGCGCTTTCGATGGCGACATCGGTGCCGGTGCCGATGGCAAAGCCGACATTGGCCAGTGCGAGCGCAGGGGCATCGTTGATGCCATCGCCACTCATGCCGACGATTTCTCCCCGCGCTTGTAGCTCCTTGATTTTATCGGCTTTCTGCGCTGGCAGGACTTCGGCAAAAAAGTCTTCCACGCCCGCTAAGCGAGCCACTGCCTTAGCAGTATCGCGATTGTCGCCGGTCAACATAATGACCTTGATCCCCTGCTGTCGCAGGCGCTTGATCGCGGCGATGGAGTCTTTCTTAATAGGGTCCGCCACAGCGATAATCGCCTGCAGTTTATTATCCACTGCGAAATACATCGGCGTCTTCGCCTGTTTTGCTAGGGCCTGAGCTTTATCGATATAGTCATCGATCGCAACCGCGTTTTCCTGCATGAGTGTTTGGTTGCCGAAAAGTAATTCCAAGCCATCTAGAGTCGCCTTGACGCCTTGCCCAGAGATAGCGTCAAAGCCGCTTATCTTGGCCTGTTTGATGTCGCGTTTCTGTGCGGATTCGACGATGGCCAGCGCGAGAGGGTGTTCGGAACCCGCCTCAAGGCTTGATGCAAGACGTAGTATTTCGTCCTCGTTTCTGTCCCCCGTCGTAATCACGTCGGTCACAGCCGGAACCCCTTCTGTGATCGTGCCTGTCTTGTCCAATACCATCGCGGTAATCTTGGAGGCGGTCTGCAAGGCCTCGCCGTTGCGAATCAACACGCCCGCCTCGGCGGCCTTGCCCACGCCGACCATTACCGACATCGGCGTTGCTAAGCCCAGTGCGCAGGGGCAGGCGATAATCAATACGGTAGTGGCAGAGATAATCGCAAACGCGACTGTGGGCTCTGGTCCGAAGTTAAGCCACACGAGTGCACTGACCACCGCGATGATCATCACGACCGGGACGAAATAGGAGGAGATGACATCGGCCATGCGCCCAATCGGGGGCTTGGAATTCTGTGCGCGCTTCACCATGCCAATGATCTGGGCTAACATCGTATCCTTGCCCACTTTCTCCGCTTTGAATAGGAATGACCCGCTTTTGTTTATGGTACCTGCGGACACCCTATCGCCAATTTTTTTCTCCACAGCCATAGGCTCTCCCGTCAACATCGATTCATCGATTGTTGTGGTGCCTTCGGAGATTTCCCCGTCTACAGGTATCTTCTCGCCCGGCCGCACCCGCACGATTTCGTCTAGGCGTACGTCTTTAATATCGAT
>TARA_R110002167_G_scaffold287859_8_pt1 | contig 32899 bp, 27 predicted proteins | sample TARA_R110002167 | Tara Oceans TARA_R110002167 (sample SAMEA4398238) | marine metagenome | biome: Polar Biome; feature: [MES] marine water layer (ENVO:01000295) within the mesopelagic zone...; material: water (ENVO:00002006), including particulate matter (ENVO:01000060) such...
AGGTTTAAATATATGCCTTAAAGTACTGCTATTAAAACAGATTAAATGGTATTCAAAAGCTGTTGAGCACTTTTCACTATTTTATTGCGGCTAAATAATATATTTCTTCGTTTACCGCCAACTTGTCGCCACAATACTGCGGCTCGTATGCCGGCTAATAATAAAGCTCTAATTTTGTTCTGATTTATTGTTTGTTTTAATATGCTTGGCTCACCAGTAACTTGAATGCGAGAGCCTAACGGGCTAATAATATCGCTATATATGCTAGCAAAGCTGGAAATAAGTGTTTCACTGGTAATACCGTAATGTGCTAGCTGTCTTTTGCTCGCGTCAATACGATCACCAAGTTGTGCTAATTGCTTTGGCTGCTTTATCAATTTTCGTTCTAGATTAATTAAACTAATGATATAACGGGTAAGCTCAGGATCTTTTACTTTCTTACCTTCGGTATTAGTGTTGCCGTTAGTGCTTGATGAATCACCTAAGTGATTTATTAGTAGTTTAAGTCCCTGTTTTAGGTTTGCCAACTCACCACCATATACCGCTAAAGTATTTTCTGGTGAAGTTATTGTAATACTGTTAACTAATACGGCAAGTTCATTTTCATCAATTTGCCCAGTACGTGAAACCTGTTGTACAAAGTGTGCAGCTTGGCATATAGCGGCTAAAGTTATCGTTTGATCTTTCATTGATGTTTTAAATTACTTCTCTAAATTAAATTAAATTAAAATGAATTAGTTTAATTATTTTTGATAAAAACTAACGGATAAGAGTATTGATAATACCACCACCAAGACAAATGTCATCTTGATAAAATACAACCGATTGCCCTGGTGTTACTGAACTTTGAGGTTTATCAAAATCTATTTGATACTCGGTACTCTTATGTTCACTTTCTGTGGTAGAACGTTTTAGTGGTGTAACCGTACAAGCTACGTCTTCTTGGCGATACCGCGTTTTTACAGTGCATTTTATTGGCGTAGATAATTCTTGGCGATCAACCCAATGTAATTGATTGGCAATTAAGCCTTTAGAAAATAGACGAGGGTGATTATGCCCTTGACCAACAATAAGTACGTTACGTAACAAATCTTTTTCTACTACATACCAAGGCTCTTCACCTGCATTGGCTAAGCCGCCTATGCGTAAACCTTTGCGTTGCCCTAAGGTATGATACATTAAGCCGTCATGATGACCCACAGCTTCACCTTCTGCCGATTCAATAATGCCTGGTTGTGCGGGTAAATATTGTCCTAAAAAGTCTTTAAACTTTCGCTCGCCAATAAAACAAATGCCCGTGCTGTCTTTTTTATTATGCGTTATTAAGTCTGCTTTTTCTGCAATAGCACGCACCTGAGGTTTTTCAATATTGCCAACAGGGAATAATGTATGTGATAGCTGTTGCTCATTTAAGGTGTATAAAAAGTAACTTTGATCTTTGTTGTCATCTAAGCCACGTACCATAGTCCAATGACCATCGTTAAATCGGCGTTGTACATAATGACCTGTAGCGATGTAATCTGCGCCTAAATCTTCACAAGCAAACTCTAAAAAGGCTTTAAATTTGATCTCTTTATTGCACATAATATCAGGGTTGGGTGTACGACCTGCTTTATACTCAGCTAAAAAATACTCAAAAACATTGTCCCAATATTCTGTAGCAAAATTAATGGTGTGTAGTTTTATTTCTAATTTGTCGCAAATGGCTTGAGCATCTTTTAAATCTTGTGCTGCCGCGCAATATTCATCAGTATCGTCTTCTTCCCAGTTCTTCATGAACAAGCCTTCCACTTGATAACCTTGCTCTTTTAATAAATAAGCAGAAACAGAAGAATCAACACCGCCCGACATACCAACAATCACTTTTATTTCTTGTGGCGAAAAGTGCTCTGGTGCTTTGTTTTGTAGATCTTGAAGCTCAATAGGCATGGAAAAACTCTTATCTTGAAAAATGGTCTTAAAAGTAAAAATACTTGATAAAAAGGCGCAGAATTATAGCATGCCCCTTATCACGATTAAATAGTCATATTTAAGAACAATTGTCATAACTTTAGTCAATTACCCTATATGTGCCATTATCAATGTTATTTATTGTCCACTGACCAATAGAAAAACGTATTAACCGTAGTGTTGGAAAACCTATGTTTGCTGTCATGCGTCGTACTTGACGATTACGTCCTTCGGTAATGGTTATTTCAATCCAAGTGGTGGGAATGTTTGCGCGCGCTCTAATTGGAGGAACACGTTCCCATATTTTTGGCTGCTTCATTAGCGTTACTTTTGCAGGTAATGTCATGCCATCTTTTAGTGCTACACCGCTGCGAAGTTTTGCTAAGTCACCATCGCTTGGGCTGCCTTCTACTTGTACCCAATAGGTTTTAGCTGTTTTCTTTTTTGGATTGGCTATTTTATGTTGTAATTTACCGTCATTAGTTAACAGTAATAAACCTTCGCTATCTCTGTCTAGCCGTCCGGCAGCATACACATCTTCAACAGGGATGAAATCTTTTAGCGTTTTTCGCTTTTGTTTTCCATCATGTTTTTCATCGGTGAATTGGCATAATACATCAAAAGGTTTGTTGAAAAGTACAATTCTTCGCTTATTCTCTACTGGTCGTACCTTTTGAGGCTGTTGCGCTCTATGGCTTGTGTTTTCTTTGTTTTTGTTCATTTTTGTCTGTCTTTCATTAGAGGTAAGCTAGTAGTGTCTACGCTCAGCTATATTAATGTGCTGTAAATTATTATAATATAACGCGCGAAAAATAAATGTTAAATCTGAATTATATTTAGGATTAGTCACTGTAAATTAATCCACTCAAGTTAAATAAAGTAGGAAGCTCATGAGCACTGATAACTCAAAAATTATTTATACTATTACCGATGAGGCACCAGCCTTAGCAACGTATTCTTTATTACCTATTATCCAAGCCTATACCGCATCTTCTGGCATTAATGTTGAAACGCGCGATATTTCTTTAGCTGGTCGTGTTTTAGCTAATTTTCCAAAATATTTAACCAAAGAGCAGCGCGTTGATGATGCTTTAGCTGAATTAGGCGATTTGGTTACTAGCCCAAATGCTAACATTATTAAGCTTCCTAATATAAGTGCTTCTGTTCCTCAATTGCATGCGGTAATTAAAGAATTACAAGCAAAGGGTTATGAAGTACCAAATTACCCAGAAGAAGCACAAAATGAAGCAGAAAAATCAATTAAATATACTTATGACAAAATCAAAGGTAGCGCGGTAAATCCTGTTCTTCGTGAAGGTAACTCAGACCGACGTGCACCTGCTTCAGTTAAAAAATATGCTCAGAAAAATCCGCACTCAATGGGCGTTTGGTCAAATGAGTCAAAATCTCATGTAGCAAATATGTCTGGCGGAGATTTCTATGAATCAGAGCAATCGGCAACGATTAATTATGCAACTAATGTAAGAATTGAATTTGTTGCTCAAGATGGCAGTGTTAACGTTTTAAAAGATAATTTAGCCTTATTAACAGGTGAAATTATTGATTCATCGGTATTAAGTAAATCGGCTTTGGTTGAGTTTTATCAACAATCAATTGAAGATGCAAAAAATGAAGGTGTTTTATTATCTTTGCACTTAAAAGCGACCATGATGAAAGTATCAGATCCTGTTATTTTTGGTTATGCCGTTAAAGTATTCTACGCCGATGTTTTTGCAAAACATGCAGAAATTTTTGATCAATTAGGTGTTGATGCAAATAATGGTATTGGTGATGTTTATAGTAAAATTTCACGCTTACCTAGCGATAAGAAAGCTGAAATTGAAGCTGATTTAGCTGAGGTTTTTACTAACCGTCCTGAACTTGCCATGGTTGATTCAGATAAAGGTATTACTAACTTACATGTACCAAGTGACGTGATTGTTGATGCCTCTATGCCAGCAACATTACGCTCTTCTGGAATGATGTGGGGACCTGATGGCCAGTTAAAAGACACTAAAGCGATGATTCCAGACCGTTGTTATGCTGGTGTTTATCAAGCTGTTTTTGATTTTTGTAGAGAACATGGTGCATTTGACCCAACAACAATGGGTACTGTGCCAAATGTTGGTTTAATGGCGCAAAAAGCTGAAGAGTATGGCTCACATGACAAAACATTCGTTATGGACGCTGCTGGTACTGTTCGAGTTGTTGACTCTCTTGGTACAACGTTACTTGAGCATAGTGTTGAAGCGGGTGATATTTGGCGTATGTGTCAGGCTAAAGATTTACCCATTCAAGATTGGGTTAAATTAGCGATTACCCGCGCTAAAGCATCTGGTATGCCTGCTGTTTTCTGGTTAGATGAAAATCGTGCACACGACAGAGAAATGATCAAAAAAGTTAATGCGTATTTAGCTAACTATGATACGACTGATTTAGATCTTCGCATTCTTAACCCAATAGATGCATGTCAATTCTCCTTAGATCGTATTCTAAAAGGTGAAGATACTATTTCGGTAACTGGTAACGTTTTACGTGACTACTTAACCGATTTATTCCCAATTTTAGAGCTTGGCACCAGTGCTAAAATGCTTTCAATTGTACCGTTAATGAACGGTGGCGGTTTATTTGAAACAGGTGCTGGCGGCAGTGCACCTAAGCATGTTCAACAGTTTGAAAAAGAAAACCACTTACGTTGGGATTCTTTAGGTGAGTTTTTAGCGCTAGCGGCTTCTTTAGAGCATTTAAGCGTAACTACGGGTAATGCTAAAGCGCAAGTGTTGGCTGATACCCTAGATAAAGCCACAGGTGAGTTTTTAGACAGCAATAAGTCACCATCACGTAAAGTGGGTGAGTTAGATAACCGTGGTAGTCATTTTTATCTTGCGATGTACTGGGCAAAAGCCTTGGCTGAGCAAACGAGTGACGGTGAGCTTAAAACTAGCTTTACTGGTATTGCACAAGCGTTGGCTAAGCAAGAAAAGAAAATTGTTGCCGAACTAAATGATGCACAAGGTCGTGCAATGGATATTGGTGGATATTATTTTGCAGATACCGCTAAAGCTGAAAAAGCCATGCGATGTAGTGAAACATTGAATACTATTTTGTCGGCACTTTTATAAGTCAAAGCATTTGCAAAGAGTATTTAAAAATAGTCTTTGTAATTAACTGCTTTCAATTAGCTGTTTAGTAATTCTTTTCAACTAGCACAACGTAAAGCCCTGACAATGAATAATTGTCAGGGCTTTTATTTATGTTAGTTTTATCACTTCCTTATATTAAGCACTGTGTTTTGAGTTTGCTTGGTATATAATCCGCATCCTTATTTTTTTGTTTTGTTCTTTTAGGTGATATATGAGTGTTGATGCTATTGGTTTATCCGCCAATTTATTAAAAGCAGTTAAAGCGTGTGGCTATAAGAATTTAACACCAATTCAACAACAAGCTATCCCTATGATTCGTTCAGGGGTTGATTTGTTAGCTAGTGCGCAAACAGGCACAGGAAAAACTGCCGCATTTAGTTTACCAATATTAGATGCATTAGCAAAAACAATATCACAAGAAGCTTCTGCGAGTAAAAGTGGTCGAAATATACAAGCTTTAGTGCTTACACCAACGCGTGAGTTAGCAGCACAGGTGGCTGAAAATATGGTGGCCTATAGTCAGTTTTTGCCTTTAGAAATTGGTGTGGTTTACGGTGGCGGTAAAATGGCATCACAAACTAATTTATTAAAACAAGGTGTGGATGTTTTAGTAGCAACACCAGGTCGCTTACTTGAGCATTTAGATTTACGTAATGTGAATTTATCGCAAGTGAAATATCTTGTACTTGATGAAGCTGATCGCATGTTAGACATGGGTTTTCTTGCGGATATTGAAAAATTGACCTTAGCCGTAAAACAAAAACATCAAACACTAATGTTTTCAGCAACCTACTCTAATAAGGTAAAGTCTTTAGCTAATCAATTACTGACAGCACCAAAAACGATAGGGTCAGAAAGGCCAAATTCCACCTCAGGTAAAATTAAACAGTCAGTTTATTGGGTTAGTGAAGCAAGAAAACGTGAATTATTATCTGAATTGATTGGCGTGAATAATTGGCAGCAAGTGCTGGTTTTTGCTGGTACAAAGGAAAGTGCCAATATTCTGGCTACAGAGTTAAAACTGGACGGCATAAAAGCCGCACTTTGTCATGGCGATAAATCTCAAGGCTCTCGCAATAAAGCGTTGGCTGATTTTAGTGAAGGTAAAGTTAGAGTATTAGTGGCAACGGATGTTGCAGCACGTGGTTTAGATATTGATAATTTAGCTTATGTAGTTAATTTTCACCTACCATTTTTGGCCGAAGATTATGTTCACCGTGTTGGCCGTACTGGCCGAGCAGGAAAATCAGGTACGGCTATTTCGTTAGTTAGCCCTAAAGATGAGCGATTTTTAGAAAATATTGAAGCGCTTATTGGTCGTCAATTTGAACGAATTGTCGTACCAGGTTATGAGTTAAAGCAAGATGAAACATTAGAGCATCAGCAAATTAGCGAAAAGCGTGCGAGTAAAAACCGCTATCGTGCGAGTCAAGAAAAGAATCAAGCAATAGAAAAGAAAAAGCAAGCTTCTCGCTTAAGTAATACAAAATACAATGTAAAAATAAAGAAGAAGCGCTAATTCTTCTTTAATTTTACTTTGTAGCAATTAATATTGTGGTTAATAAATATAGGGGTTAATAAATATGGGGGCTAATAAATATTTGGCTGATAAATATTGCTACTTAGACAACACTCAATCCTTTTGACTTGTTCATTTTTTGACGGTAAAGCGCTTGATCAGCCCGTTCAAAAAATGCTTGTTCATTATCAGCTCTGTTCATAAAGGTTGTACCTAAGCTACAACCTACTTGATATTTTGCTAGTATTATATTGCTTTTTAAAGCATTATTAATTCTACTGTGAATTATATCTAATGCGTACTCACTAGCATTTTCAACGATAACAGCAAACTCATCTCCGCCAAAACGAAACACACTGTCGGAGTCACGCACACAGGTTCGTAAAATATTCGCAAATTGTATTAATACTTGATCGCCCGCGCTATGACCATAAGAGTCATTAATTGCTTTAAATTTATTTAAATCGCCTAAAACCAAGCCAACCTGTGCATGATGGCGATTAGCATTATGCATTGCACGTTTTAGCTGCTCATCAAAGTATCTACGATTCCCTAAGCCTGTCAGACAATCTTGCATGGCAAGCTGTATTGCCTGATGGTATTGCAATGCATTTTTCAACGGGTACAATACTATTTGATGAATACGCTGTAAATCTTTGTAATGATGCATACTAATAGGGTTATCAATGCTGTAACTGATAGTCCCAATAAATTCATCATTTAACTTTAATTCAAACTGACGTTCGTGTTTTGCTTTACGGCTGCCACGTAATGTTTTACTCACTATTTTGCTTTTAAAATACAAACCTGAAAATTTTATATAACGAGCGGCTTCCATAGCAAAAATATCAAGTAATTTATCTAAAGCAAGGGTTGTTTGAAGCTGTTCTAATAAGCTTGAGTTACTCTTGTTGTTAGCGCTAGTTCTATTAGCTAATACATTTAAGGCATTTAAGGCATTAAATGTAGGGATAGTATTTTCAAGTATATTCAATGTTTGCATACTTGCACCTCACTATTTAGTCGCTTTATTATTAATGTATACAATTAAGCAAAAAACGTTCCAAGCGATAATTATTTGTGTTATTTAAAAAAGAGTAAGATTTTTCTTTTATTAACCGTATGATTTTTAATGCGTTTTTTAAAGATCGCAGGGTGTTTTTTTGAATATTCAGCGAGTATTTATTTTGGGATGTTCAGTGAATGTTATTGTCAGTAACTTGACGGCAATAACTTGCCGTGTGGCAATGCTATTTAATTATTAAGGAGTGTATGTGAGCGTTCATTTTCAAATACTCACTATTTTATCTAGTGCGGTGCTTATTGTCTGGTTGTTTCGCCGTCTGAAATTACCTGCTATTTTGGCTTATTTAGTCGCTGGAATGCTTGTAGGTGAGCATGGTTTGAATTTAGCTCAAGATCAGGTTGATTACGATGATTTTGCAGAGCTTGGTATTGTTTTTTTATTATTTACTTTAGGTTTGGAGTTTTCACTTCCTCGTTTAATGGCTATGCGCCATTTGGTATTGGCGGTAGGCAGTCTACAAGTTGGTATTTCTTTATTTATTTTTATGATCGCTAGCATGCTCTTTGGGCTGAGCTTTGAATCTGCTTTTGTTGTTGGCAGTATTCTCGCTTTATCTTCTACCGCTATAGTCATTCGTCAGTTAAGTGAAACGGGGGCGATGAAACGAAAATCAGGGCAGTTATCCGTTGCCATTCTTTTATTCCAAGATGTTGCTGTAGTACTTATTCTCATTATTATTCCAATGTTGGCGTTAGACAAAGATATCTCAATGGTTTCGGCGTTAGTCGTTGCGATATTCAAAGGTATTGTGGTTGTTACCTTATTGTTATTCATCGGCAAATGGCTATTGCCTAAAGTGTTTAATATTATCGCTAGCGTGCGAACAGATGAACTTTTTGTTTTAACAACACTATTAGTGACCTTACTTGCTTCTGCGCTGACGCAGTGGTTCGGTTTGTCTATGGCATTAGGCGCATTTCTAGCGGGGATGATGCTAGGAGAGAGTGAATATAAGTACCAGTTAGAAGCTGATATCAGGCCATATCGTGATATTTTATTAGGTCTGTTTTTTATCACTGTCGGTATGAAGTTAGAGGTTGGTTTATTATTGTCATCTCCTTTAAATTTATTCGCTCTTATGCTGAGCTTTATGTTAGTTAAGATTATGGTCATTAAAGTTTTAGCTAGTCGAGCAGGAGAGTCATCCAAAGATGCTTGGGCATCAGGATTAATGCTTGCGCAAATGGGAGAGTTTGGCTTTGTGCTTATTGCACTTGCCAATCAAGTACAATTATTACCTAGTGAGGTCTCATCTATGTTGCTAGGTGCAGGCGTTATGAGTATGGCTATTACGCCTTATATGATTGATCATGCTCGTTCATGGTCAATTTTTTTGAGTCAGGAAAAGTCTCCCCAAACAAATGACTTAGAGCAGTTACCAGAAAATAAAGACTTAAAAGATCACGTAATTATTTGTGGTTTTGGTCGAGTAGGTCAAACGGTGAGTCGGTTTTTAAAGCAAGAATCAATTGATTTTGTTGCAATAGATATTGATCCACTACGTACGCGTAAAGCACGTGAAGCGGGTGAAAATGTTTTGTTTGGTTCGTCAAGGCAAACAGAACTATTAAAAGCTGCACATTTGTCACAAGCAAAACTAGTGGTTATTGCTTTTGGAGAAGATAAGCAGTCAGTAGAAGTTATTCAAAAAGTACGTTCATTGTCGCCAGATGTTCCTATTTTGGTACGTACCCGCAACGATGACCACTTAGCAACTCTGCATAGTGCGGGCGCAAATGAAGTGGTGCCAGAAAGTTTAGAAGGAAGCTTAATGTTAGTTTCACAAGTGTTGTCATTGACAGGTGTGCCTTTCTCAAGAATTATGCGCCAAGTACAAAAGGAACGTAAAAACCATTATAATCATTTACATGGTTTCTTCCAAGGTGAGCATACTGATATGAGCCCCGAAGCGATTGACAGAATTGAATTTGCTCATGCTATGTTAATTAACACTGATTCATTTGGTTGTGGTAAAACTATTGAATCTTTAAACCTTAATAAACGACGTGTTCATGTGGTTGCTTTGAAACGAGGCGACACTGAAACAGAATCACCAGATGAAAACACAGTGTTACAAGCTCAAGATACGCTAATTGTACGTGGTAAGCCAAGACGTGTAGAAAGGGCTGAGCGCTTTGTGCAAGAAGGACATTAGTGTTTTACTCTTTTAAAAATAGTTAGTTATAACTCACTTTTTTACCCTCGACCCACGTTTGTAAAACCTTTGTTTTCCATATTTCAGCGGTTTTTACTTGGAATAAATCTTGGTCAATTAAAATAAAGTCAGCTTTTTTGTTTTTTCCTAATGTGCCAATAATATTTTCCTGATGAGCAGCAAAGGCTGCATTTAAGGTAAATGTTTTAAATGCTTGAGTAATCGACATTGATTCTTTAGGGAACCAACCCGCTTCTGGTTGATTCTGTTTGTCCTGCCTAGTAATACTGGCATGTAATCCGTAGAATGGATTAGCTGATTCAATGGGAAAATCAGAGCCACCAGCAATAATTGCATTAGCTTTGATTAATTTTTGCCAAGCATAAGCACCTAAAATTCTTGCTTTGCCCAATCTATCTTGTGCCATATTTTTATCGCTTGTAGCATGAGTTGCTTGCATTGAGGCAATAACGCCAAGCTCAGCAAAGCGAGGAATATCTTGCAAACGTAGAATTTGCGCATGCTCTATTCTATGGCGCATTTGTTTTATTTTTTTGGTTGTTATGTATTTTTCATAGAGATCTAAAACAATTTTATTGGCATGGTCACCAATGGCGTGAGTGTTTACTTGAAAGCTAGCCTCCATTGCTGTTTTGATGAGTAATGCTAAGGTTTGTTGGTTATAAAGTAATAGCCCTTTATGATTGGCTAAATCTGAATACTCATTTATTAGTGCCGCGCCTCTACTTCCTAAGGCACCGTCAGCTGAAATTTTAACGCTATTAATAATAAATTTATCATCAGGTGTTTTAAAGTGCCCCTGTTTCAATAAAACGTTAAGATTTTGGTCATTAATGTCAATCATGGCATTAACTCTTATTGGCATATTATTTTCGGCAGCCAATGCTTTATAGGCTTCAATATTAACCTTGCTAATTCCAGCATCGTGAACTGACGTTAAACCTACTTTAGCTAATGCTTTCATGGCTTTAACTAATGCTAACTTCATCTCTTGTGACGAAGTTTTTGGTATGTTATCTGTGATTAAGCTCATGGCATTGTCAATGAAAACGCCTGTAGGTTTACCTTTTGCATCTTTAATTATTTCACCACCATCAGGAGAGACAGATGTGTTATCAATTCCGGCTAATTGCATTGCCTTTGAGTTTGCCCAACCTGCATGGCCATCAACTCTTTTAAACCAGATAGGCGTGTTTTTAAAATATTCATCAAGTGATACTGCTTGTGGGTATTGCTTGCTTTCCCATAAAACTTGATTCCAGCCTCGTCCGAGTAACCATTGAGATTCTTTATTATCTTGATAAAAGTCGATGGCTCGCTGAACAGCCACTTGCTCAGATAAGGTGCCATTTAGGTTAACCTGCATTAAGCTCAATCCATAAGATAGTACATGGCCATGTGCATCAATTAAGCCAGGCAAAAGCGTTTTTCCTTGACCGTCGATTATTTGAATACCTTTTTTAGGTAGTGCATCATCAGAAGAAAAAAGTTTATCTACTTTATCCTGAGTAAATTGTATCGCAGAAAATTGAATCAGCTGACCTGCTGCATTCAATGTGTAGCCATTGATATTTTTTAACAGTGTGGTTTGTGAAAAAGAGGAAAAATGTACAAGGGTAATTAAGATAAAACTGATGATTTTTTTCATTGTTATAAGCTAATAATTATAAAGAACTCCCTTTATAGTAAATAATTGAGTTTTATACGCAAGCTTATTTCTGATTGTTATAGGTGATTGTTATGGTTTCATGTTTACTTGTGGGCTATAAATTTAAAAAATGCTTTATTTGGTTTTCTTGCTCCATTGCATCTTCAAAGCCTAATTTTATTAATTCGGTGCAAAAATTCTTTTCAAATAGCAAATAGCTAATAATACTTGATTCAGAATCATTACTAATGCCTGCGCTTCGTAATAAAAGTCTTACGGGCAAAGGTAAGTCGTTATAGTGGTTTAGTGCGATAGCATTAAAATTATGACTTGGGTTAATAATAAAGCTATCAATATGCTTTAAACCTTCAATAGTTGATTTTTTGCTTTCTGGAATTAACTTTAAAGTTTCATTAATTCGAATCATTCGCTCTAAATCACTATTCATGGTATCGGCGAAAATTGAGTCGAGAAGGTGGCCTGCAATAGTGGCTGATGAGGGCGGGTGAGGAGTATTCTCATTAGCATGCATAGGCTCTTTGGGTTGATCTACGCCGATAACAAAAATACGTTCTGCTCCTAAATGAATTGCAGGGCTAAGGGGGGATAACTGGTGGACAGAACCATCACCAAAGTGCTGGTTTTTAATTTTTACTGATGGGAACACTAAAGGGATTGCTGATGATGCCATTAAATGTTCAGTATTTAGTTGAGCGGCTTGTCCACAACGCTTTGCTCTTTCCCAAGGAGTTATACTGTCATTAGCTTGAAAAAAACTAATGGAATTTCCTGTACTATAACTGGATGCGGTCACTGCAATAGCAGACAGGTAGCCTCGTAAAATATTATTATCAATGCGCTTAAAGTTCATAACATAGTTTAATAAGTGCCTTAGTGGTTCGCTGTTTAATAAGCTATGAGGTAACTTATTAGCATAGTCAGCTTGAAAGCTAGCCAGCATGCCTTTTCCTATATAACCGAAAACACCTCGGGTATCGTTGTGATAAATTTTACTGGTATCGAGGTTTTTCCAAACCCATTCAAGTTTTTTAACGCCTAGCTGAAAGCATGAAGCATAACAACCTAAGGTTGTGGTGTTTATAGCTCCTGCTGAGGTTCCGCAAAGAATAGGGAAGGGAATACCATGATTTCTAGGTACAAATTTAGCGATAGCAGAAAGCACACCAACCTGATAGGCTGCTCGCGCACCGCCACCCGTTAGCACTAATGCATTTTTGCTTTCTACATAATTACGTCTTCGAGTCATAGCTTGTTGTTATTAAATAAAAAATCATTGAGTATCACGCTAAGTGTAAGTTGTTTTATAAAATATCGCTAGTTTGATTTTTATCTCTCTCATTAAACGTAAAGTCTTAAGACCGTTTCAGCAACACATGCTAACCGTTTACTGTTTTCAACTTCGATACTTACCTCGTTAACAACTTCAATACTACGTTTCATAGGAGTCAAGTTGACCAATTTAATACGGGCTCTAACACGAGAACCCGCTTTAACGGGATAAGGAAATCGAACTTGATTTAATCCAAAATTAATAACCATTTTTGCTTCTGGATAGGGATTATTGTCTAAATTAACTGAATTAGTTAATTTGGGGATTAATGATAAGGTTAAAAATCCGTGTGCTATTGTTGACTTAAATGGAGACTCTTTAGCTGCACGCACTGGGTCTGTATGTATCCACTGTTTATCGCCGGTTACTTCAGCAAATTGATCAATGCAATCTTGCTCTACCAAATGCCATTCCCCTAGAAAAGTTTCGGTTCCAATTTGCTGTACAAGATTTTCGTACATTTTTTTTGCTTCAGGTACCTGTACTAAAACTTCGTCTTTTTTAGGCTCATCCACATCTGTTGGTCCAAAATGAGAAAACCAAGGGTTATTTAAAGTATTAATAAGAGGAATGGTTATTTTATCATTAAAAAGGTTAGACAAATTTCTAAAACGAGGCTCTAACTTGGCAATGAATTGATCGTTTTGATGCTGTAAATTCCTTTTTTTTTCTCTAATGAATTCGATAACTTTCATACAGTGTCCTTAGTAATGTTTTTATATTTTTTCAATTAAATATCCTATAAATTTATTGAACAACATGGAAAAAATAAAGCCTTTAACATTGTTATTTAGTTAAAGGCTTTAAAGATAAAGATGGTTTATTAGCCATTAATTAAAAAATGAACATAAATACTAGCTGCATAACCCAAAGCTATTGCCCAGCTCCACTTCATGTGACTAAAAAAGCTATACATGCCTTTTGATTGTCCCATTAAGGCAACGCCTGCCGCTGAGCCAACTGAAAGTAAGCTACCACCTACACCAGCGGTCATTGTAACTAACAGCCATTGATAAGTACCCATCTCTGGGTTCATTGTTAATATGGCAAACATTACCGGAATATTATCAACAATGGCAGAAAGAAGGCCAGCGATGATATTGGCATTTGTTGCACCTAATCCATCATAAAGTAAGTGAGATACATTAGCCAAATAGCCTATTGTACCTAAACCGCCAACACAAAAAATAACACCAAAAAAGAATAATAAAGTATCCCATTCTGCTTTAGCAACTTTGGTAAAAATATTAAATTCAGTAGTATTGTCTTCTATTTTTTTATCTGAAATTTTCAAATAATAAGAGAAAAAGAAAAGGTAAGACATTCCCGTCATCATACCTAAAAATGGGGGTAAATGTAGGAATTGTTCAAAGGCGACGGCCGTAATAATAGTGCAAAGGAAAAGTAAGCAGATTAACATTGCCCCTTTTTTCAGGACAACTTTATCACCTGTTGCTTTTGGCGTTTCATTTGGTACGGCGAAACTCATAATAATGCCAGGTAAAGTAAAATTAACCAAGGCAGGAATAAATAAGGAGAAAAAGCCAAAAAACGGTACATTACCTGATTGCCAAACCATTAATGTCGTTATATCACCAAACGGACTAAATGCACCACCAGCATTCGCAGCGACTACTATATTAATAAAGGCTAATGAGACAAATTTTGGTTTATCTGATCCTACAGCCAATACAACAGCGCCCATTAATAAGGCGGTTGTTAAGTTATCGGCAACGGGGGAGATAAAAAAGGCTAAAAAACCTGTGATCCAAAATAATTTCCGGTAGCTGTATCCTCGCTTCACTAGCCAAGCTCTTAGCGCTTCAAAAACATTTCGTTCTGTCATCGCGTTGACATAAATCATCGCAGTAAGTAAGAAGAGTAATAGTGCTGAGTACTCTAATAAATTGTGATTTAAAGAATGCTCAACAAGCTCAGTACCATGTTCTACGCTTTTAGCAAGCAGAGCAACTAAAACCCAGATAATGCCAGCAGCAAGAATAACGGGTTTTGATTTTCGAAGATGTATAAATTCTTCGGCTATAACTAAGCCATAGCCAATAACAAAAATAGCCAATGCTGCCATACCCAACATTGAGTTGGTCATATTTAAATGTCCCGCAGCAGCTTCAGATGCCCAAGCGGGTGTCACCCCGATACAGGATAAAAGTACCGTTAATAATATTTTTTTCAAAGTTGTCTCTCTTAGTGTTTAAAGGTTAAAGGTTAAAATAAAATTAGGTTTATAAATAATTAATTTCTACAACGGTTAGCTTTGTTTTACTAACGTCGATACTTCATTAATGGCGTCCAACAACGTAGCAAAAACTTTGCATGTTTTACCATCAGGAACAAATTCAGCTTTAGCTAACGTTTTTAAAGGTTGAAACTGAAAATCGGCAAGAAATAAAATTGTGTTAGTACTTTTACATTTATCAATAAATTTGTACAAAGCAGCAACGCCACCAGAATCCATAATGGATACGCCATCAAAATACAATACAACGCCATTTTGATCATTACTAAGGTGTGACAACTCACCAAAAACACTATCTGCAGCAGCAAAAAAAAGTGGGCCATTAATTTTATATACTTTCCATTTTTCAGGCAGAGGGACGTGAATAAGACGTTTATGATCGGTTATATCGTGTACTTTTGTCATTTCTGCTATTTGCTTCATAAATAACAAAGATGCCAATACAATGCCTGCAACAATAGCGATGACCATGTCAAAAAATACCGTTAAGGAGAAACAGGTAACAAAAACGATAATTTCATTCGATGGAGCTTTTTTAATTAGGTGTATAATTTTAGGAAGTTCACTCATGTTCCATGCAACAACTAGTAATAGTGAGGCCATACCCGCCATTGGGAGGTATGAAAGAACGGCAGATAAAGATAACAGTGAAATTAGTATAATAACAGCATGAATCATTGCAGAAATAGGTGTAACAGCACCTGCTTTGTAATTTGCTGCTGAACGAGCAATAGCGGCTGTTGACGTTATACCTCCAAAAAACGGTGTGATAACATTACCAATGCCTTGACCTAATAATTCACTATTTGCGCTATGTTTTGTACCTGACATGCCATCGAGTACTACGGCGCATAATAATGATTCAATTGCCCCTAACATAGCTATCGCAAAAGCAGCTGATAATAAATCTTTAGCTAACTGCCAGGAAAAGACTAAGGTATCTTCATTAGGTTGTGATCGTAACCAAGGCCATTCAAAGCTGGGTAATTGTGATGGTATACCATGGCCAATAGAGCCATCTGCCAAAGTAAAACTAAAGGTAGAACCTATCGTGGCAACATCAGCGCCGTGATTATTAAATAAGTAAGCAATTAAGCTGGCAACAATAATGGCGATTAAATGTGCAGGAATAGCGGTTTTAAATTTAGGCCAAATCAACATTACCGCTAAAGTACTGCTGCCAACTATAAGTGTAGAAAACGAAAAGTTAGGTAACATTTGCACAAGCAAACTCACCTTACCTACGAAATGCTCCGGCATATCAGGAATATTTAAGCCAAAAAAGTCTTTAATTTGCAATACCGCAATTACAACCGCGATTCCACCAGTAAACCCTAAAGTAACTGGCTCAGGAATATATTGTATGTAACGACCCAATCTGAGCAAAGCCATCACAATCAAAATCAAACCAGACAGAATGCTCGCCAGAAGCAAACCTGATAATCCATACTGTTGAACAATAGGATATAAAATAACGACAAAAGCAGCAGTAGGTCCTGAAACACTAAAGCGTGAACCGCCCATTAAGGGAATGATAAAGCCACCAATTATTGCGGTATAAAGGCCATACTGAGGGGCAACGCCTACGGCTATTGCGAGTGCCATAGCCAAAGGTAAGGCAATAATGCCTACAGTAACACCGGCAAGTAAATCTTTTAAAAAGGTATTTAGCTTATATGGCTTATCACTTAAAGATTCTCTTAGCGCATTAGCCATTCTTAAAGAAAACAAGTGCTTTCTGTATTTCATAAATAACCTTCTCGTATGTATAGGATTTTATTAGCAGCTAAACTAGGTTGTAATTATATTCCAATTTAAATACAATACAATTATAATCAAATTACAATCTAATTAACATAAATATAAAAAGGGACTACTATGGAAAATAGAACGGCTAGACTTACGGTGTTAATAGACCCTAAAAAGAAAGCGACCTTTGAAGAGCTATGTGCTTTAGATGATGTGAATGCTTCTCAAAAAGTTCGGCAAATGATAAGAGAGTATATTGAAAATAGGTTAGGTGAAAACTGGCGAAATGATGTGTTTAAATAATAATTTAAGTAATAATTTAAATAATGATCGTTAAAATATAAGTTGGGTACATAAGAAAAAACGAGAAAAATTAAGAAAAAGACGAAAAAAAAGCCAGCTAAAAAGCTGGCTTTTTTAAATGACATAGAATTATTAACAATTAATCTTCTTACCTATCACTGCTCTTACCTAAAAAGTAAAAATAGCGTTAAGCTGTATGCCTAGCTGAAAATAATTTATTAGCTGCTAACGCGTTCGTTTGCAGCATCAATCAATGGTTGCGATCCAGTTTGTAAAGCAGCTAAGTTTTCAGAAACAACTTTCTTCGGTAATTTACCAATCATCAAAGAACCTGTTTCTACAGAACCGCTAGCTGAAGCAAACTCTAATAAGTTTTTACCATTACACTGAATACCGTCGAAGATACGACGAATTTTTAATTTGTTCGTCTTTAAAAATGAACGCATGCGTTTCTTATCGTCAGCAGCCACATACTCACATATACTTTGCGCAATGTTCGCAGCTTGTGCTTGAGGTGTCGATACAACAGACGTTAATGTTAAAACAGTGATGGTAGAAGCTATTAATAATTTTTTCATTTTAGTAACCTTTTATATAAATGGATTATTAAAAGAAAAAACCACGGGATGTACCTGTTAACGAGGTGACTCCGCTGCCGTAGATTTTCCACAATTAGAAAACCCCGTAGGCCGGTGGTTTTGCGTAACACACTTTCATGTATTTTGCCTTTTCTTTGTCAATGCTAAGTATCGCTAAAAGTGTGTTAAATTGCAACTTTATTTATAACACATTGTTTTTATATTGAAATATTTTAGAGTAGATGGTTGTTTTATTAAAATTTCATTTCAGGTATTTCACTTGTAACAACGAGTTCACCTTCCGTTAACGCTATTATTTCCTCAACAGAAACGCCAGGTGCACGCTCTAATAAATGAAATTTACCCTCTTTAATTTCGATAAAAGCTAAGTCGGTTAATACTTTTTTGATACATCCTTTTCCGGTAAGCGGTAGCGTGCAATTACGTAACAGTTTAGAAACGCCATGTTTTGAAGCATGAGTCATGGTGACAATAATGTTATCGGCACCCGCAACTAAATCCATTGCACCGCCCATGCCTTTGATGAGTTTTCCAGGGATCATATAGGAAGCAATATTACCATTTACATCTACTTCAAAAGCACCTAGTACGGTTAAATCTACATGTCCACCACGGATCATGGCAAATGATTCGGCAGAATCAAAAATAGAAGCGCCTTTAGCCATAGTAACCGTTTGTTTACCTGCATTAATTAAATCAGCATCTATTTCATCTTCAGTAGGAAATTGCCCCATTCCTAATAAACCATTTTCAGATTGCAGCATCACTTCCATGCCGTCCGGTATATAGTTAGCAACAAGTGTTGGAATACCTATGCCAAGGTTAACGTAATAACCGTCTTGAAGCTCTTGGGCAACACGCTGAGCCAGTTGTTCTCTTGATAAGGCCATTATTTCTCTCCTTGTTTTGTAGATGCACGAATAGTTCGTTGTTCAATTCGTTTTTCGAAAGTGCCTTGAATCAAACGGTCAACATAAATTCCTGCTGTGTGAATTTGATCAGGATCTAACTCTCCTGGTTCGACAATTTCTTCTACTTCAACAACGGTAATTTTTCCAGCAGTAGCGGCCATTGGATTAAAGTTTCTGGCGGTTTTTCTAAAGACTAAATTGCCGTATCGATCGGCTTTCCATGCTTTAACGATAGCGAAATCACCAGTAATAGCTTCTTCTAAAATATAATCACGACCATTAAATTGACGCTCATCTTTACCTACCGCAACTGGAGTACCTACACCTGTTGCTGTATAAAAAGCGGGAATTCCAGCGCCACCTGCACGCATTTTTTCCGCTAAGGTGCCTTGTGGTGTTAATTCAACTTCGAGTTCGCCAGCCATCATTTGACGTTCAAATTCGGCATTTTCACCGACATAAGAGGCAATGATTTTTTTAATTTGACGATCGGGTAATAAAATTCCCAAACCAAAGTCATCAATACCGCAATTATTGGATACTAACGTTAAGCCTTTGGTGCCTTTACGCTTTATTTCCTTGATTAAGTTTTCGGGAATGCCGCAGAGGCCAAAACCACCAGCGATAACAGTCATGTTATCTGTTAGCCCAGCCATAGCTTCTTCATAGCTAGACACTACTTTGTCAAATCCTGCCATTATCTTCTCCTCAATGTTTGTTTTTATTTATTCGAAAAGCTTATTTGCAAGGTAAGCACAAGATACTTTTGATATAGGTGCCTTACCAAGCTTATCACTGATAAACCAGCCAGCTTCGAGCAATTGTTTAAAATCTATTCCTGTTTCTATGCCTAAACCATTAAGCATATACACAACATCTTCAGTGGCTACATTACCTGATGCGCCTTTAGCATAAGGACAACCACCTAAGCCTGCAATAGCACTATCGACTACCTTGATGCCCATTTGCAGCGCAACGTAAATATTCGTTAACGCTTGTCCGTAGGTATCATGAAAATGCACCGCTAACTTATCTATTGGTACCTGTGCGCTAACGGCCTGTATCATTTTGGTTACGTTAGCTGGTGTGCCAACACCTATAGTATCCCCAAGCGATATTTCATAGCAGCCCATTTGGTATAACTTCGCAGCAACTTTGGCTACTTGCTCTGGTGCAATGTCACCTTCATAAGGACAGCCTAAAACACAAGAAACATAACCACGCACTTTGATATTGGCTTTTTTTGCTGCACTCATAATAGGGGCAAAGCGCTCAAGACTTTCTTCAATAGAGCAGTTAATATTTTTTTGACTAAAACTTTCTGATGCGGCGCCAAAGATTGCCACTTCGTCTGCATTAACAGCCATCGCACCTTCAAATCCGCGCATATTTGGCGTTAGTGCAGCATAAGTCACCCCTTGCTTACGATTAACCTTTTCAAATACTTCGGTAGATGTTGCCATTTGTGGCACCCATTTAAGCGAGACAAAGCTGCCGCTTTCTATGTAGCTGATACCGGCATCGCTAAGCTTCTCTATTAGGGCAACTTTATCACTGGCGCTAATGGGGGTAGATTCATTTTGCAAGCCATCTCTTGGACCTACTTCTACTATTTTTATTTGTTCAGGCAAGAGAGGTGAAAAGTTATTATTTATGCTCATATACTATGCCTCCTCACTAGCTGAGAAAGCTAACAGTTCAGCGCCGCCGTCAACCATCTCACCTGCTTGAAAGAATATTTCATTAATGGTGCCATCACTTGGCGCTTTAATCGTATGTTCCATTTTCATGGCTTCCATAATAACAAGCGGTTGACCTTTGGTAACACTGTCGCCAGTTTTTACTAACACACTGACCATGGTGCCATTCATTGGCGCCGTTAAACCACCATGGCTGTCATCATCATCATGTTGACCGCAATCAGGTAAAATATGAGTAAAATTAAATACACCATTTTCTCGATATAAACTGAGTTTTCTTTCATCAATGCTGATGGTTGCTTGGCTACGGTGACCATTAATATTCGCAACAATGATGTCGTCCTTCATCATGCCTTGGCAATCAAACTGCTCGCCGTTAATGTTAATTAAATAGTAGGCATCACTGCCTTGGCCTTGACTTTGGTATAGCTGCTCAACTTTAACGGTATATTCAGTTTTATTATGAGCTAATACTAGCGTATGTGTATGCGCTTCATTTAAACGCCAAGCATTAGCATTGTGCCAAGGTGAATGAGGATCATTGCTTTGTTGAGCACTTTGTTGTGCTTTTTTCTGAATTGATAACACTAAGTATAAAGCCGCGATAGGCAATTCGTTATGCAAGACTTGTTTGGTGTCATGAAAAATAAGATCATTGTATTTTTCAATAAAACTCGTATCAATATCTTCGTCTATAAAAGGTTTCGAAGTAGCTAAGTTATAAAGAAAATCGATATTTGTGGTAACGCCATTAATACGATATTCGCTCAATGCTTTACTTAAGCGCTTTAACGCTTTTCCACGACTTTCATCCCAGACGATCAATTTAGCAATCATGGGGTCGTAATAAACACTAACTTCATCTCCTTGGCGTACACCAGTATCAATCCGAACATGCTCACTTTCTATTGGCGTTTGTAATAGACTTAATTTACCCGTTGCAGGCAAAAAATCATTATTAGGATCTTCAGCATAAATTCGGGCTTCAAAAGCATGGCCATTTAGCACAAGTTGTTGTTGAGTTTTAGGCAGTGTTTCACCTGCGGCAACACGCAATTGCCATTCAACTAAGTCTTGACCACTGATCATTTCAGTCACCGGGTGTTCAACTTGTAAGCGAGTGTTCATTTCCATAAAATAGAAAGCGCCATCAACATCAAGTAAAAACTCTACTGTACCTGCACCTTGATAACCGATTGCTTGGGCTGACTTGATTGCTGATTCACCCATTTCTGCACGCAGTTCTTCACTCATGCCAAAAGCAGGCGCTTCTTCGATAACTTTTTGATGGCGACGTTGCACCGAACAATCTCGCTCAAACAAGTAAACGGCATTTTGATGATTATCACAAAAAACTTGAATTTCAACGTGACGAGGTTGAGTTAAGTATTTTTCTACAAGCATGGTATCGTCACCAAAAGATGACATTGCTTCACGTTTTGCTGCAGCTAAACCTTCATCAAACTCTTGTTCGCTCCATACTTGGCGCATACCTTTACCGCCACCACCTGCGGTTGCTTTTAATAATACAGGGTAACCCATATCGTCGGCCGCTTTTTTAATTATTGCGCTTGATTGATCATCACCATGATAGCCCGGCACTAAGGGCACATTGGCTTTTTCCATAATGTTTTTAGCGGCTGACTTTGACCCCATGGCTTCAATTGCACCAACGGGTGGGCCAATAAATGTTATATTCTGCGCGGCACAAGCGCGGCAAAAATCAGCATTTTCCGATAAAAAACCATAACCGGGGTGAATTGCCTGAGCGCCAGTTTTTACGGCCGCAGCAATCACTTTATCCCCTAAAAGGTAACTTTCACGCGAGGGCGAAGGGCCAATATAAATAGCTTCATCTGCCATATGGACATGCAAAGAATCTTTATCTGCATCTGAATAAACCGCGACGGTTAAAACGCCCATCTTTTTCGCTGTTTTTATGATGCGGCAGGCAATTTCACCACGGTTAGCAATTAATATTTTATTGAACATGTTTTTTTCCCTTCAATTCCTTCAATAAGAACCGTTAATATTTTTTATTTTTGCCAATTTGGCGAACGTTTTTCAAAAAAAGCACTTAAACCTTCTTGGCCTTCATCTGACACTCGAATGGCGGCAATACGCTCACTAGTATCAGTTAATAAGGCTTCATTGATGGTTTGAAAAGCAACATCTTGGCTAAGCTTTTTCGCTTGTCGCCTAGCTTGGCTGCCATTGGCTAGTAATTTAGCTATCATAGCGTTTACTTCGTTGGTTAAATCATCTGGTTCAACAATTTCATCCACTAAACCGAGTTGCTGTGCTTTATCGCTAAAAAATCGTTCAGCGGTTTGAAAATAACGGCGGCTGGCTTTTAACCCTATGGCATCAACCACATAAGGACTGATGGTTGCTGGAATAAGGCCTAATTTCACTTCACTTAAACAAAAGCTTGCTTTAGTACTAGCAATAACAATATCGCAGCAGCTTGCTAGACCTACTGCGCCACCAAAAGCAGCGCCTTGAATTTTGGCAATAGTGGTTTGTGGTAAAAAATTCAAGGCTTTTAACATTTGAGCTAAGGCATTAGCATCTTTTAAGTTATCTTCATAAGAGTAACTCGCCATACGTTTCATCCAAGCTAAGTCGGCACCAGCACTAAAACTTTTACCATTTGAGGCTAACACCATAATGCTGATGTCTTCTCGCTTACTAATACTATTAAAAAGGTCAGTTAACTGTTTGATGATTTCATCATCAAAGGCATTGTGTTTGTCAGGATTATTTAACGTTACGGTAGCAATACCTTGTCCATTTACTTCAAACAATACTTTTTCGTTATTTGTATTCATAATTTTTAACCTAGATTTATGCTACATACGCTCATACATTGGCTTTTTACATACGCTCTTACATTCTAAAGATACCAAACTTGGTATCAGCAATAGGTTTGTTCAATGAGGCCGAAATAGCTAAACCTAAAACCTGACGTGTATCAGCAGGGTCAATAATGCCATCATCCCATAATCGCGCTGAAGCATAATATGGGTGACCTTGATGTTCGTAATTATCGATAATTGGCTGTTTAAAGGCTTGCTCGTCGGATTTACTCCAACTTTCACCTAGTTTTTCTTTCTTATCGCGCGTTACTTGCGCCATAACACCAGCAGCTTGCTCGCCACCCATCACTGAAATACGTGAGTTTGGCCACATAAATAAGAAACGTGGATCGTAAGCGCGCCCACACATGCCATAGTTGCCGGCGCCAAAGCTGCCACCAATTAAAATAGTAAACTTAGGGACTTGCGCTGTGGCAACCGCGGTTACCATTTTGGCGCCATGTTTGGCTATACCGCCTGACTCATACTGCTTGCCCACCATAAAACCGGTAATGTTTTGTAAAAACACGAGGGGGATTTTTCGCTGAGCACACAGCTGAATAAAGTGTGCGCCTTTTTCTGCAGATTCGCCAAATAGCACGCCGTTATTAGCGACAATACCAACAGGATAGCCAAATATGTTAGCAAAACCACACACTAAAGTACTGCCATAAAGTGCTTTGAATTCGCTAAACTCACTGCCGTCAACAAGGCGAGCAATCACTTCACGTACATCATAAGGTTGGCGAGTATCTTTTGGGATAATGCCGTAAATATCTTCACTTGGATAATCGGGCTCTATCACTTCTTGAAAATTAATGTTTACAGGTTTGACTCTATTTAAATTAGCAACGGCTGAGCGGGCTATTTCAAGCGCATGATGATCGTTTTGCGCATAATGATCGGTCACACCTGAAGTACGACAATGCACATCTGCGCCGCCTAAATCTTCTGCACTGACTACTTCACCAGTTGCTGCTTTTACAAGAGGAGGGCCAGCTAAAAATATTGTGCCTTGCTCTTTAACAATAATTGACTCATCTGCCATCGCAGGTACATAAGCCCCACCAGCAGTACATGAGCCCATAACCACGGCAATTTGTGGAATGCTTTTGGCTGACATGTTCGCTTGATTAAAGAAAATACGACCAAAATGCTCTTTATCAGGAAATACATCATCTTGATTAGGTAAGTTAGCACCACCTGAGTCAACTAAATAAATACAAGGCAAGTTATTTTCTTGTGCAATGGCTTGCGCTCTAAGGTGCTTTTTCACCGTTAACGGATAATAAGTACCACCTTTTACTGTCGCATCATTAGCAACAATGACACATTCTTGACCGCTAACACGGCCAATACCTGTGATAATGCCCGCGCTAGGTACATTATCTTCGTAAACTTTGTAGGCCGCCAGTTGTGAAAACTCTAAAAACGCAGAGCCACCATCAAGTAGGGCATTTACTCTATCGCGTGGTAATAACTTCCCGCGACTAAGATGACGTTCGCGAGAACGTTCACCACCGCCAAGTTTTATTTCATCAAGCTTAGTACGCAAATCATCAATTTGTGTTTGCATGTGAGCAGCGTTGTCTAAGAAATCCTGACTGCGGGTGTTAATTTTTGAAATGATCTTAGCCACGGGAGACCTTATATAGTTAGTAGTTTTCTTTAAAAATAAAATCAATTAAATGCGTAATAGTTTAGTTTGCAGCTAGTTACTCTAAATACAAGGTGATAACACGGAGTTGACGTTAGTCAATGAGTATTATTTAACGCAGTAGTTGGATTAACTAGCAATAAAATAAATTGTTACTTTGATTCGTTGAACAACTCACGTCCTATCAACATTCTTCTGATTTCAGAAGTACCAGCACCAATTTCATATAATTTTGCATCACGTAATAAACGTCCAGCAGGAAATTCATTGATATAACCATTGCCGCCAAGTAATTGAATGGTATCAAGTGCCATTTTGGTTGCTAATTCTGCTGCGTACAAAATAACGGCAGCAGAATCTTTACGAGTAGTTTCACCGCGATCACAAGCTGCAGCAACCATGTAAGCGTAAGATTTAGCCGCATTCATTTGTGTGTACATATCAGCTACTTTGCCCTGTACTAATTGGAATTCGCCAATTGACTGTCCAAATTGTTTTCTGTCGTGAATATAGGGCACAACTAAGTCCATACAAGCATCCATAATGCCTAATGAGCCGCCAGATAAAACAACACGTTCATAATCTAAACCTGACATCAGTACACGAACACCTTTACCTTCTTGGCCTAAAATGTTTGTCGCTGGAACTTCACAATCCTGGAATACTAGCTCACAAGTGTTTGAACCGCGCATACCTAGTTTGTCGAGCTTTTGGTGGCGAGAAAATCCAGGGTAATCACGTTCAACAATAAAAGCAGTAATACCTTTTGAACCTGCGCTGGTGTCGGTTTTCGCATAAATCACATAAACATTGGCTTCAGGGCCATTAGTAATCCACATCTTATTACCATTAAGAATGTACTTATCACCCTGTGCATCAACGACTTTCCTAGCAGAGAGTTTCATACTAACAACATCGCTACCAGCATTTGGCTCACTCATCGCTAATGCGCCAACATGCTCGCCAGTGCAAAGCTTAGGTAGGTATTTTAATTTTTGCTCATGAGAGCCATTTTTGCGTAGTTGGTTTAAACATAAATTAGACATAGCACCATAACTTAAACCAACTGAAGCAGAAGCTCGAGAGATTTCTTGCATAGCAATAATATGCTCTAAGTAACCTAAGCCAGATCCACCGTATTCTTCTTCAACTGTCATCCCTAATAAACCCATGTCGCCAAATTTGCGCCATAAATCACTAGGAAATTCATTGTCGATATCAATTTGCGCTGCACGTGGCGCTATTTCATCACGAGCAAAGGCATTGACTTGATCGCGGATCATATCGACGGTTTCGCCTAAATTAAAATTAAGTGAGCTAAATAGAGAAATCATGGCTTATCCTTTTGTTTAAATCTGATTAACTAAAGTTATTTACTTACAGTTATTAGTTACGGTTATTTGGTTTTTGTCTATCGGGTTAATTTTTTTAGTATATTTTGACAATTATCTTCTAAATCATTAAGTTCGATTAATACGGCGTTAATATCATCAAGCTGCTGTTTTAAATCGTTCTTTTTTTGGGCAATTAGTTCCATCATGCTTGATAACTGTTTCGCACTAGATTTATCTGCATCATAAAGCTCAAATAATCGTCCTGTTTCTGCTAATGAAAACCCTAAACGTTTACCTCTTAATATTAGTTTAAGCCTAACTTTATCTCTTTGATTATAAATACGAGTTTGCCCTTTACGTGCTGGTAAAAGTAAACCTTGATCTTCATAAAATCGAATACTACGGGTAGTAATATCAAACTCTTTTGATAACTCTCCAATAGAATAGTTGGCCTGACTTGTTATATTTTTTATGTTCATTGTTACGATAACTTACTTACAATTCATATAATTCTTAAAATAACTCTACATGAAGTTTACGTAAACGTAAAGTATGTTTTTAGTAGTATACTTGTAATAGAATATTTATAGCGTTTAACTTTTTCATGCTTCTTAACCGTATTAATTCTATTAACTGTAACTAAGTCATTACAAAGTTGTAAAGAAAAATAAAGACTAGTACTAAAGTTTACGTTGGCGTAAACGTTATATTGAGGTAGGCTATTTAGCAATACTAATTAAAAATTAGATCATTTTTTATTTTGGAGAATTTCATGTCACATAGTGATCCTATTGTAATCGTTTCAGCATTAAGAACCCCAATGGGCGGTTTTAGTGGCTGTTTAGCGAATGTTACAGCACCTGAACTCGGTGCCGCTGCAATCAAAGCTGCCGTAGCTCAAGCTAATTTAAGCAGTGATCAAGTGGATGAAGTGATCATGGGCTGTGTGCTACCTGCAGGTTTAAAACAAGCGCCAGCTAGACAAGCAGCGCTTGCTGCTGATTTAGCAATGTCAACGGTTTGTACCACTATCAATAAAGTTTGCGGCTCAGGCATGAAAGCGGTAATGCAAGCTCACGATGCATTGCTTGCTGGCTCAATCGAAGTTGCTGTAGCCGGTGGAATGGAAAGCATGAGTAATGCGCCCTATATTTTGCCAAATGCGAGAGCAGGCATGCGAATGGGACATGGTCAAGTGCTTGATCATATGATGCTTGATGGTTTAGAAAATGCCTATGATGGTATTTCTATGGGCTGTTTTGCTCAAGAAACAGCTGATGAAGCAGGCTTTAGTCGTGAAGAAATGGATGAATTTGCCATTCGCTCTTTATCACGTGCTAATGCAGCGATTAAATCAGGTGCTTTTAAAAATGAAATTACGCCAGTTACCGTAACAAGCAGACGAAGCGAAACGGTTATTGATACAGATGAACAACCAGGTAATGCTCGCCCCGACAAAATACCTTCATTACGACCCGCTTTTAAAAAAGACGGTACTATAACTGCAGCTAACTCTAGCTCAATTTCCGACGGCGGTGCAGCACTGGTAATGATGAAGTTTTCAACTGCGCAAGCACGAGGTTTAACGCCTCTTTGCAAAGTGGTTGCTCATGCTACTCATGCACAAAGACCGGCTGAATTTACGGTGGCGCCAGTAGGTGCTATGAATAAATTATTAGATAAGGCTGGTTGGACAGCAAGCGATGTTGATTTATTTGAAATCAATGAAGCCTTTGCTATGGTAACAATGCTAGCGGTTAAGAAGATGAACTTAGATATTAACAAGGTCAATATTCATGGTGGCGCTTGTGCCTTAGGTCATCCATTAGGTGCTAGTGGCGCACGTATTCTGGTAACGCTTATTCATGCCTTAAAAAATAAAGGTTTATCAAAAGGTGTTGCTTCTTTATGTATTGGCGGCGGTGAAGCGACAGCTATCGCCTTAGAAATGCTTTAATTTATTAGGTAATAACTATGAATTTTGATTTAACACAAGACCAACAAATGTTCGCTGATACAGCGAAACAATTTAGCGATAGTGAATTATTGCCTAATGCCGCGAAATGGGATCAAGAGCATATTTTTCCTAAAGATGTTATTGCTAAAGCCGGTGAATTAGGTTTTTGTGCTTTATATACACCAGAAGAAGCGGGCGGTTTAAATTTAAGCCGTTTAGATTCATCAATAATTTTTGAACAATTGGCAATGGGGTGTACTGCAACTACCGCCATGATGACTATCCATAATATGGCGACTTGGATGATAGCGACTTGGGGAAAAGACTCAGTAAAAGACGCTTGGTGCCCATCATTAGTTACCGGTGAAAAATTAGCTTCATATTGTTTAACTGAACCAGGCTCTGGCTCTGATGCTGCGTCATTAAGCACGTCAGCGAAAAAAGATGGTGATCATTACCTTGTTAATGGCTCAAAAGTATTTATTTCTGGTGCTGGTGCTACTGATGTTCTCGTGGTGATGGTACGCACAGGGGAAGCAGGCTCTAAGGGGATTTCTGCATTAGTCATTCCTGCTGATTTAGAGGGTGTCATCTACGGTAAAGCCGAAGAAAAACTGGGTTGGAATGCACAGCCAACTCGCCAAATTACGTTCGATAACGTTAAAGTGCCGGTTGAAAATCTATTAGGTAATGAAGGTGAAGGTTTTTCAATGGCAATGAAAGGCCTCGATGGCGGTCGCATTAACATTGCAACGTGTTCAATTGGTACCGCGCAGCAAGCTTTAAATGTTGCTATGGGATATATGAAAGAACGTGAACAATTTGGTAAACCTATTGCTGCTTTTCAAGGTTTACAATTTAAATTAGCCGATATGGCAACTGAATTAGTTGCTGCCCGTCAGCTAGTACGATTAGCCGCTTACAAGTTGGATCAAAACGATCCTGAGAAAACAGCCTATTGTGCTATGGCAAAACGTTTTGCTACTGATATTGGTTTTCAAGTTTGTGATGCCGCGCTGCAAATTCATGGTGGTTATGGTTATATCAAAGAATATCCATTAGAACGTCATTTTAGAGATGTGCGTGTTCATCAAATTCTTGAAGGAACCAATGAAATTATGCGTGTAATTATTGCTCGTCGTTTATTAACTGAAGGGGCAGGACAACTGCTTTAATAACCTTCTAACGCAGTTTGATTAGTGTTTTATGCAGAAGTACCACAAGCGCGCCAAGCATTCGTTAACTTATTATACTCACGAAGGTAAGTAGGAATTTTATATGACTCAAGTAGTAACTTTTCAAGAAATCAATTGTGAGAACGGTAAAAAAATGGCAGTTGCCACATTAAACTCTCCTCGTTCATTAAATGCCTTAAGTGGTGAAATGATTGATTTACTTTATCCAAAATTAAAAGCCTGGCAAACCCAAAGTGATATTGCAGCGGTATTCTTGCAAGGTGAGGGCGAAAAAGCCTTTTGTGCGGGTGGTGACATCGTGCACATGTACCAAGCGATGAAAAAAAGCGAAATGCAAAAAAGTTCAGATGGATACTCTCCTGAAGTTGAAGAATACTTTACCAAAGAGTATCAACTTGATTATCTCATCCACACTTATCGTAAACCTTTTATTGTTTGGGGTAACGGTATTGTCATGGGCGGAGGTCTTGGCATTATGGTTGGTGGTAGTCATCGTGTAGTTACTGAAAATTCACGCATTGCTATGCCCGAAACTAGTATTGGTCTTTATCCTGATGTTGGTGGCAGCTACTTTTTAAATCGCATGCCAAATAAGTGTGGTTTGTTTTTAGGTTTAACAGGGGCGTCTATTAATGCCGCGGATGCTAAATATTGCCACTTAGCTGATTATTTTGTTGTTAATGATAATAAAGAGTCATTTATTGAACAGTTAACTCAGTTAGATTGGCAAGAATCAATAGCGCTTAATCATGACAATCTTTCTAATTTGTTAACCAGTTTTGAGCAAGGTTCAAGTAGCCATTTACCCCAAAGCAAACTTAACGAGCACAAAGCATTAATTAAGCAAGTGACTAGCTTTGATAACCTTAACGATATTGTAAATACAATATTAACCGTTGAATGCGATGATAAATGGTTCAACCGAGCACAAAAATCTCTCAAACATGGCAGTGCTTTGAGTGCTTCTTTAGCCTATCAACAAATACAATTCGGTGAATCATTATCTTTGGCTGATTGTTTCCGTATGGAATTAAATCTATCAATTAAATCAGGTCAATTTGGTGAATTTTGTGAAGGCGTAAGAGCGCTTTTAATTGATAAAGATAATGATCCAAAATGGCATTTTGACTCGATAGCTGCGGTTGATAAAAAGGTAGTTGACTGGTTTTTTGAATCTAAGTGGTCAAAAGAGCAGCATCCATTAGCTAGTTTAGGCCTTTAGCTGCTTGAAACATGTGACAAGAAATAAAAATTTAAGTCAACTTTTAGAAAAAAACTATTATTTAAAAAACTATTATCAAAGTAACTATCATTAAAGAAACTATTATTTAAAAAATCATAAGGAAAGAACAATGGCAAATATCGCATTTATTGGTTTAGGTAATATGGGTGGCCCAATGGCCATTAATTTAGTTAAAGCAGGACACCAAGTTTGTGTTTTTGATTTATCAGAGTCTGCTGTAGCTCAAGTAGTAGGAGAAGGCGCTAGCACGAAAGCCAGTGCAATAGATTGTGTTAAGGATGCACAGTTTATTATCTCTATGTTGCCAGCAGGTAAGCATGTTGATGGAGTGTATTTATCACCTGAAACGGGTTTGATTAACCATATTGCAAAAGGCAGCGTAGTGATTGACTCTTCAACTATTGATGCAGCAACATCACGTAAAGTAGCTGCTGCATTAGCGGCGCAGGGAATCAATTTTGTTGATGCACCCGTTTCTGGCGGTGTTGGTGGGGCCGTTGCTGGCACATTAAGCTTTATGGTGGGTGGTAGCGATGATGAATTTAAGCAAGTAGAGCCAATTTTAAATGCGATGGGGAAAAATATTTTCCATGCGGGTGAACATGGTGCAGGGCAAATAGCTAAAGTTTGCAATAACATGTTGCTATCGGTTTTGATGATTGGCACGAGTGAAGCGCTGCAACTTGGTTTAGCAAATGGATTAGATGCTAAAGTGTTATCCAATATCATGAGTAAAAGTTCTGGCAGTAACTGGTCGTTAGATGTTTATAACCCTTGCCCCGATGTGATGGAAAATGTGCCCTCATCAAATAATTATCAAGGGGGGTTTATGGTTGACCTTATGGCAAAAGATTTAGGTTTAGCTATGGACACCGCGGTTGGTAGTCAATCATCTACACCTATGGGCGCATTAGCACGTAATTTATATGCTATGCATGCAGCATCTGGTAATGGTGGGAAAGATTTTTCCAGCATATTTAACCTATTCAACAAGTAAAGTTTAGTGAAAGTGTAAATAGAGAATATTATGAATTTAAAAGATAAAACTATCGTTATTACTGGCGGTGGTCAAGGTCTCGGTCGTACTATGGCAATTAGTTTTGCCCAAAGTGGCGCCAGTATTGCGTTAATTGACTTAAATGAAGAATTACTGCAAGAAACAGTCAAACTCGTTGAAGAAAATGGCTCAGAAAGTGCAAAGGTTAAATACTACCTAGCGAATGTAAGCAACGAGGAACAAGTCGAAAGTACGTTTAAACAGATCAATGACGACTTTAATGGCATCAATGGTTTAATCAATAATGCTGGGATTTTGCGTGATGGCATGTTTGTCAAAGCAAAAGATGGTGTTGTGAGTAAAAAAATGTCATTGGCACAATTTCAATCAGTGATTGATGTCAATTTAACTGGTGTATTCTTGTGTGGCCGAGAAGCGGCAGTTCATATGATTGAATCGGGTAATAAAGGTGTCATTGTGAACATGTCATCTATTGCGCGTGGTGGGAATATAGGACAAACCAATTATTCGGCAGCGAAAGCAGGTGTGGTAGCAATGACAACGACTTGGGCAAGAGAGTTAGGTCGCCACGGTATTCGCGTTGGCGCAATAGCACCAGGTGTAATCCGTACAGCCATGACCGATGCAATGAAACCAGAAATGCGCGATAGGTTAGAAAAAATGAAGCCTGTTGGCCGTTTAGGCGAACCAGAAGAAATAGCTCATACAGCAAAGTATATTTTTGAGAATGAATTTTTCACCGGTAGAGTTATTGAAATAGATGGTGGGTTGGCAATGTAAGCTGTCTTTTAGCTTTGCTTTGGCTGATTTTTGTGTGAATTGCTCAAGCTTTAAACACTTAGGGGGGGTTGGTGAAAAAAATGAAAAAAAATTCTTTTTACGCTTGACCTGAAAGTATAACTCTATACAATGCGCTCCAGTTCCAAGGGGTTCAGGCAATAAGCTTAACCAACTGGATGTTTTGATAAGTTAACTGCTGACTTTTTAAGTCAATTAGCTAACTTAACGTTTACTTTTAGTTTATATAATGATTTGCTTGAAACAGTAAAAATTAATTTTAAAAACTTTAAATAAAACGTTGACATCAAAACTGAGAAGCGTAAAATTCGCATCTCGCTTCGGGCAAGGCCTGAAGCAACGAAGTTAAACGAATGCGCTTTAACTTTTATCTTCTTACTAAGGAGATATTCTTTAACAATTAGTTATCATGCAATTTGTGTGAATACTCACATTAACTTGTTTT
>TARA_R110002167_G_scaffold39964_6_pt1 | contig 32835 bp, 33 predicted proteins | sample TARA_R110002167 | Tara Oceans TARA_R110002167 (sample SAMEA4398238) | marine metagenome | biome: Polar Biome; feature: [MES] marine water layer (ENVO:01000295) within the mesopelagic zone...; material: water (ENVO:00002006), including particulate matter (ENVO:01000060) such as......
GGTTTAACTTTTGTAACACTTGTTTTTTCTATATGCTGGAAAAAAGTGTATTTTCTCTATTTTTTCCTCTTTTTCAGGGCCTTCAAATATAACAGTAGCATTCATGATTTTATTCAATTTATCATACATTTCCTTATTGACTATTTTTCTGCCTGTAAAATAGATGATGTCTTTGTCAGTTGGGAAAAAAGATTTTTTGTATTGATATAAACTATCGTTATCAATACGGCCTCCTCCAAGCAAATAATACTTATAATGATGTGTTCTTGCCCATTTCATGACTTCAATTTTTAAAAAATCATTAGGTCTTAAATCAAAATAGTCGGATAAAGTGCCTCCTAAATACGAATAAAGCGTATCTCCAGAAATTAATATTAATTCCACAGAAATGGCAATATCAGCTTTATAAACATATGCAATTACAAAATTATCACGACTCAATTTAATAATATTTTTAAAATAGTCGAGAGAATAAAAATAGTCATCCTCCGCTCCTATTCTATTCATGGTTTTAATATAAATATTATAATATACCTCAATATCTTCAGCTGTTATATTTTTATGTAAAAATTTAACAGTTAAATTGTGCCCTAAACTTTTTCTATAATTATTTCTTACCTTTTGTTTAAATAGATTCCACTGTTCGGTCTCATCAATCAATTCGCCTTTAACATTGGTTAATGTTGGAATCAATACTCCAGAATAAAATTGAAAATTATGATTTAAACTAAATCTGATAAACTCTGACACAATATTGTTGTTCTTATACCATGTATCAACTTCTTCCCAAAATAAAATTAAGTAGGCTCTTGACATGGTATCGTTAAATAATGGCCCACTATAGCCATAGGGTGATATGACATCGAAATACGTTTCCTTTTGATCTTTATAGGGCACTTTTCGCAACAAAAAAGGCATCAAAATTAGAATTTCGTCAAGATCATTGACGAACGTGAAATATCTTAATTGGGCGTCAATGATTTTATTTAAATTAGAGCCTAGTATTTTATAAAATGGATTTATAACCGCAAAGGATTCAACATGTTTCAAATACAAATTAAAATCATCATTATCCAATATTTTATTAATAAGTAATTTCATATCATATTTTCGTCAGGTTTAATAGTCCCTCCAGTTCTAACAAATCATTTATAAAGTGCCTTGGCTTTTTACTTTTATCTAAATCAAATTCTTGCTTATGTATATTATTGCCGTCATCTAACAGGCATATGGTGTTCCATCTTAATTTATTTGGAGCAATAAAATCTTTGATTACATTATCCCCTATATATACATAATTCAGCGAATCCCCATACTTGTGCTCAAAGTATTTAAAATTGTTGACATTCGGTTTTTCTGATCCAAACTCTTCTGAAATAACGATATCATCAAAATAATCAGTGAGCCCTAAAGCCATAATCTTGTTTCGTTGTTGAATGTTTCTTCCATCGGTAATCAAACCTAGCTTAAATACATGTTCTTTTAATGTTAGAAGCAGCCTCTTTATAGAATATTCTAACTGAATTTGTGGTTTGTGATTTCGATATATTTTAATTAAATCGTCAGTGCTAACAGTTTTAAGATTATAGGTGTTTATTGTTGTTTCAAATACATTCAAACCTTTATAATAATTCTCTAACATTCCTGATAAAATTAGAGTATTAGGCACATTAATTTTATTTGACAAAAAACATGCAATTTCTTTATAGGCAGATTTTAAAAAATCGATTTCCTTATACAGTGTATCGTCTAGATCAAATACTAATATGGTATTATTTTTTGTGTCCATGAACCAATATTTCATCATCATAGCGAAGCATTAATAACGTATCTTCCCAGTCGTTATAAAAATGAACCTCTTTATTGAATAAGTACTCTTCAAGTATCCACTTAACAAAATTAGCTCCTGAGAAATAGGACAAAGGGAAACCGCCCCCGAACCTAGCGTTAATCTCAATACCATAAATTTTACCATTACTCTTGTGTTTAAAAAATTGAGAAGTAAGACAGCCTACAGCGCCGTCGATATGATTTAAACGTGCTTTAATATACTCTATCAATGCATTTTTTTCTGTTAACCCCTTATTGACCTCGCCATCTCTAACTTCTATTCGTTTTCTGGGAACAACACATTTCAAGTTATTATTTCTATCATAATATAAGTCACAAGTAAATTCTTCAAAGTCGTTGTGGTTCAAATATTCCAAAAACATTAAATTTTTGTTCTTGAAATGATACTCTGTTAAATCTTCATGTTTATTAATTATAAAGGTGTCCACACTTCTGCTTCCATTTAGGGGTTTTATAAATAAAGGGAGTGTATAATCGTATTTTGAATATTCCTTGGCTACATGTATATTATGGTTGACAAAAAACGAGTTCATAGCTCTTTTATCCCGACAAATATTTATAAACTCCATAGATGAAATAATTGGCGTAATTCCTTTTTTGCTTAATAATTTAAAGTTTTTGGCCAGCAATAGTAATTCTGTATCAATTGTAGGAACAATAAGTTTTATGTTATTATTTAAACACACATTAATGAGTTTGTCTAAATAATTGGTATCATCCACCAAAGGCAATTCAAAAGCTTTGTCCGATACATGACAAGCAGCTGATAATTGAATGTTATAATCAGTTGTCATTACTAAACCATCGGGAACTAAAGCTTTTAATTCGTTTTGAAAAGCTTTAACCAATGATACTCTTCTACCAGCCGAAGTAATTAATATATTCATAATTCAATAAGGTTTCATCTGTTTATATTTATTTGTTTTTTTTTGTCAGATGGAATGCCCTGTTAATCATATCGTCCCGATAACTATCGGGAGGTTTGCAAATTGTTAATGGGCATTTCATAACACAAAAATACATTATTCTAAAGAGGTGCCATATATTTTGGTTTGTATATATTGGGATATACGTTTTGCGACTAAATTTCTACCATGATTGTTCCAGTGCATATCGTATATCAACGTAGTTGGTCTTTTTGATTGCTTCAATGTTTCTGAAAAATCCAGGTATTTAAAATCATGCAGGTCTAAATAATTTAAAAATATAAAAGGTGTTTTTTCTTTGTCTATTAAAAATGTAAAGCGCGTTTTATCATAACCATATGTATTAATTAATGACTCAAAATTTTGAATATAAACTAAATATCTTTTGTTTTTAGAGTCGTTGGTTTCTGGGTTTTTAATATTATTTTTTTGTTGCCCTAAAGAAAGAATCTTTCTTGTTAATTCTCTAGCAGCATCAAAAGCCCCAATATGCTGCAAATACACTAACAATTTTATTTGCCGTAAGGATCTATATAAAGGAGATTCCAACTTCATTCGATCCTTCAAAATTCCATATTTACCTCGTGTTAGATCATTTTCAAATTTTAATCCTAAAAAAACATGGTCAATTAAATTAAAAGTTGATTGATATTGATGTATCAAATGTAATTCATCAGCCAGATCATATCCGGCATAACCAAATTCATAAACTTCAATTCCGTTGAGTATTTTCTCTATTTTCTTTCCAGTAGAATTATAATAGTTTTGATGGAACCCTTCAACAAATGAATCGCCCACTAATGCAATTTCAACTTTATCTTTAGAAGGATTATATTCTCTATACGAGTTATAACCAAAATTATTAATGTGATACTCCGAAAAATTTTGCCGTCTGTTACCTGTTACTGAAAAGCCATCTTGATTAGGCATCCATTTTTCCACCCCAAATTCATCAATATATCTAACAGGATAATCTTTAGTGAGATGAAAAACCCGAACCCAAATCTCTAATACCAAGAGAATGAGTATTGTATAAATTATAATTTTAAAAAATAATTTTTTCATCTTCTTTAAAATTGGAAATAAATAAACGATCTGTCAATGCTACTGTCGTAAAACAGTAGCATCGCTAATATTATAATCGTGTAAATTATAAACCTAACAGCCTTATATTTAAACTTAAACGGAGATCGTTCGTCTTTACGAATCATCCATTCATAAATTATAAATATAAATACAAGAACATAATAATCTATCATACGATAGCCCATGGGGTTCTGATAGGTTTCGTATGAAAAATCAGTAAAAATTCGATTTATAAATGCAAAAGCATCTGTTATCGAATCTGATCTAAAAAATATCCGAGAAAATGTTACTATAGAAAATGTTAATAGCACTTGACCTAATTCTGTCAAGGAAGGTAAAAGAGTATTTTCTGCAACCACAGAATCTTTATAAATCGCATTTCTTCCCATTAAAAAAACAGGGATAAAAGCTAAAGCATGGAACCCTCCCCAAAAAATAAAGGTCCAATTGGCACCATGCCAAAACCCACTAACCAAAAACACAATAGCTATGTTTCTAACAGATTTTAACTTACTGACATGAGAACCGCCTAAGGGGATATAAAGATAATGTCTAAACCAGGTAGAAAGTGACACATGCCATCGTTGCCAATATTCTGCGACATTTCTGGAAAAATTTGGAAATTTAAAATTAGACATTAATTCAATTCCAAAAAGCTTAGCTGTTCCAATGGCAATATCAGAATACCCACTAAAATCACCGTATACCTGAAAACTAAATAATGTAACTCCTAAAATAAGCGTGGATGCTGGATACTGAGTATAATTTGCAAATATATCATCAACTAGTGGCGCTAGAGCATCGGCTATAACCACTTTTTTAAATAATCCCCAAAGGATTAATTTAATTCCAGAGACAGATTGATTATAATTAAAGGTCCGTTTTTTTAATATTTGAGCAAGTAAATTTGTAGCTCTTTCGATAGGCCCTGCAACTAACTGAGGGAAGAAGCTTACAAAAGCTGCAAAAGACAAAAAATCCTTAGTAGGTTTTAATTTTTTATAATACACATCAAAGGAATAGGACATGGTTTGAAAGGTGTAAAACGAAATACCTACGGGTAGAATAACACGCAACGTCCATGTACTCTTCATTGTGTATCCAAATAAAGAAAACATATCAATCCAGGAATCAACAAAAAAGTTATAGTATTTAAAAAATCCTAAAAGACCGATATTGAAAATAACACTTACTGAAAGCCATAATTTTCTTTTTGAAGGAACTTCTGTGGAATCGATTTTAACAGATGTTAAAAAGTCCACACACGTACTTAAAAATATCAATGAGAGAAATCTGTAATCCCACCAGCCATAAAACACATAACTGGCAACAAGTAAAAATATATTTTGTGCCTTTAAATTTTTTTTAAACACGAACCAATAAAGAAGGTAAACAATGAAAAGAAAAATAAAAAACTCTATGGAATTAAATATCATATATATCTATAAATAATAATATTTAGGGCGAAGGAAACTGTTTTTTGTGATACAAACATCTGATAATACTTTTATTCAATCAAAAAAAATCTTCAAAAAGACCAAATAATACTTTAACCGACATTAAGCATTAAAAAAGCTCTTTAAACAAAGAGCCTTTAAAAATATATTTATTCCTTAATAGACTTAAATAATTAAAAAAAGGTTGCATTAAAAGTGTGGTTTTACGTCATTGCGAGGAACGAAGCAATCTATAAGTTTTATTAGTAATCAATCAACAGATTACTTCACTGTGTTCGTAATGACGCCTTATTTTGACTATAATCGGGCTAAATAAAAATAAAAAAAGCCCTTTATTTGAAAGATCTTTATATTATTCTTTAAAATGTTATAATCCTATTGAATGTCCGTAATTTATCATAAGTCTGAAAATATAATCATTTTGTCATTCCGACAAAGGAGGAATCCCATTGGTTTTCAATGGATTCTTCATTTCGTTTCACTCCATTCTGAATGACAAAAATGGTATTATGAATGAATACGGACATTCAACAATCCTATTACATTTCGTTAAAAATAGAATGCATCAAACGCTTTTTATCATTGATGCTCTCTTCTAGAGAAATCATGGTTTCGGTTCTGTAAACACCTTCTATATCATCCAACATAAAAATAATTTCCTTGGCGTGTTCTGTGCTTCTTGCTCGTATTTTACAGAAAATATTAAATTTTCCTGTGGTGATATGGGCCACGGTAACAAACGCAATATCATTAATACGTTCGAGCACAAATTTTGTTTGTGACGTATTGTTTAAGTAAACACCCACATAAGCAATAAATGAATAGCCCAGTTTTTTGTAATCCAATGTTAAAGAAGATCCCCTGATAATTCCCGCCTCTTCCATTTTTTTAACACGGACATGAACCGTTCCTGCTGAAATTAATAATTTTTTAGCAATATCTGTGAATGGAATTCTTGTATTGTCGATTAACATATCAAGAATTTGATGATCGATTTCGTCTAATTTAATTTTCCCCATAATTAATTATTCTTAAATAATAGGCAAATTTAATACATTTTATTCAACAATTAAACATAATATCGGGGTTTTATTTCAATAATAACGATATTTTTTCATTATTTATAATTACGAAATCGTTTTCGTAACCTGTTTTTAATGGTGTATTTTCCTTGGTAAATACCTTGTTGCCATTGGCGTTTATTTCTTTATGACCAAAAAAGCCATCTAATCTATCGATTTTTTCAACTTTAGGAACAAATTCAATGCATCCATCATTAAGTTTTTCTTGATATAAAATTCCAATATCGGTAAAAGTATCGGTCAATTTCAATTGGACATTTCGTATGATAATATCGAAATAAAGTTTTTCGTTCTGAGGTATGTCGTAATAAGTTTGATGGTTGCTACCATCAACAGTATGTTTAGAAATATAATCTAATGAGGTTAACAAGGAGCAGTAAATAAATTCACGTGTTTTTTCGCGTTTATAATCATTCGGATAGTGACCTGCTTCAAATAACAGGGTTGGGACATTTTTACTCTGGAACGTATCCCCCACGCAGTTACTGTTAAAAGAATCATCATAAACCCCAACTTGATTCGGGATGAGAGCTTGAAGCATGTTATTCATCACACCGATGACCTCCATGGCAACTTTTCGATTTTCCGTCAATGAACATAACTCATCTTGTGCCGGCGCTAAAAAAGACACGGTTGCTGGATGCCTAGAATGTCCGGCACTAAAAATAGTCCGCTGCCCATGTAAATTATAACAAAAATGAGGGTTAAAGGTATCGAAAGCATGTCGCAGCACCTTACTTTCTGGTTGTGATAAGGCCTGGGCATCTCTGTTTAAATCCACCTCACTGGCATTTACTCGGGTATATGCTTCCGCGCCATCGGGATTTAAAATGGGAATAATATATAATGAACAAGTATTTAATATGTACTCTGCAGTTGTTTCGTTTGAATTAAGAGTGTTTAATACATCAAAAAGAGCTTTCGTCGTTGTGGACTCGTTACCGTGCATTTGAGACCAGATGAGAATCTTTTTGTCCCCTGAACCTATTATAATCGAATAAATAGGCTTGTTGTTTACGGAGTAACCAATAGTTTCAACCAGTACATTACTTTCAAATTTGGCCAGTAGAGGCGCTATGTGTTTATTGGTAATATAACGATGATATAGACTCTTTTCTTTGTACTGCTTAAATAACTTTAATAAGACTTTGATTTTCATTTAAAAAATATAAGATACAAATGTAAACAATAACTAATTTACAATTGTAAACAAAAAAATCTATCAGATATGTATACAATGTTATACAGATTAATGCCGAAAGGTTCTGATTTATATCAAAATATACATTGTAAATATCTTTAAATAGAATATTTGACATAATGCACTTAATTTCAGTATATTAAATACTTGCATATAAAGTATTAATTTTAACTATTCTAACAAAAAAGCAGCGCTATGATCCTATATTAATAAAAAATTGTTACATTTGTAAAAACATGATCATTAAAATTAGTTTACAATGGTAAACAACGAAGAATTTGCTAAACGGTTGCAAAAAGTTATCGATTACTATGGCGAATCGGCCTCTTCCTTTGCTGAAAAAATTGGCGTACAACGCTCTAGTATCTCTCATATTTTATCTGGCAGAAATAAACCAAGTCTTGAATTTGTATTAAAAATTCTATCCTCCTTTCCAGAAGTTGAATGGTATTGGTTATTAAATGGCAAAGGAAATTTTCCATCTTTAGTGAATGAAACTATTTTTAATCAAGACGATTTAACCAAAACAAGTGTTCTTAAAAAATCTATTCCCAAAGAGACCCCTGATAAAGATATCGAACGAATCATTATTTTTTATACCGACGGAAGTTTTAATAATTTTCAGAATTGAGGATTTAGTTTAGTAATTTTACGGAGGAATTAGTTGTTATGAAAAAACTTGTCGTTTTAGTGTCTTTATGTCTTGTTTTTGGTTGCTACCAAACACAGCGTAATTGTAGTGATTATAAAACGGGTACATTTTATAGTGAAGTCTCTATAAATAATGTCGTTTATAAATCAACATTCAAGAGGACAAACAATATGCAAGTTGAAATGTATGATGGTAAAACAGATTCAACGCATGTCCGATGGATTAATGATTGTGAAGTCATTTATAAAACCATTCATCCTAAAAACATGGCAGAGCAGAAAGACATTCATTTAAAAATAATTATGACAACAGATTCCTCCTACACCTTCGAATATTCCTATGTGGGCGATACTAAAAAACAAAAAGGAATTGCCTATAAACTGGACTGACTATTAATTGGTAGGATATAAAAAAGATTCAATCACTTTAAATTTGAGTTCCTTTGCGTCTGTTATTTCATAAGTTAAAAATAATTCTCCCCAAAAAACACCATCAGAAAAATCGGCTATAATCCATTTATGATTTAATAACTTCACTGTATTTAGCATCATTTTTCGTCCTTCACTCGCGGCATACGGAATTAAAGGATGCTCGCCTTGAACCTCGTTAAGCTTATATAGTTCATCTTTTATAAATGGAATTAATTCATCTACTTTATAACCCTTGTTTTCAAAATAAGACATGGCGTCTTCATTCCTGTCCAGATTAAAATGCGATACATCCAGAATATCATTTTGAAGGGTCGCCATAGAATCCTTATAGACCTTAATCGTTTCCTGATAATGGTCTAAACGCTCGTTCTGAACTTCAAATAATCGCTTAGAATTCACATATTGAAATAAAATAATGAGTACGGAAAAAATAAATAAATAAATAAAAATTCGTTGTTTCATAGGAAATGTTATAATATAAGTTGTAAGGTGTCATACGCTAAAAAGACCCCTTTTGGCAGTTTTTTTTGAACTTCTTTATGGAATCCCAATACGTGACTAATATGTGTGATATAGGCTTTTTCTGGATTTACTTTTTCAATAAACTGCAACGCTTCGTCTAAATTAAAATGCGACATATGAGGTTCCAAACGTAGGGCGTTAATTACTAAAACTTTAACGTTTTTAATTTTTTCAATTTCATCATCCTCTACGGTTTTCATATCGGTTAAATAAGCAAAATCTTTAAATCTGAAACCGAATACCTGCAATTGATGATGCATTCCATTAATGGGAACTACATTTAAATTATTTAGTTGAAATGGTTTATTCTCAATTCTATTGATGGAAAGTGTGGGTACGCCTGGATATTTATTTTTAGTTTCAAAAAAATAATCAAATCGTTTTGTTAATGCGCTAATAACGCGCTCGTGAGCATAGATTTCAATATCACCTTGACGAAAATAAAACGGTCTTATATCATCTAATCCCGCCACATGATCGGAATGCTCATGTGTAAAAACAATACCATCAATTTTAGTGCAACCAGCACGTAACATTTGCTGTCTAAAATCTGGTCCACAATCTATAACATAAGCATGATCATCCCATTCAATGAGTACCGAAACACGCAGCCTATTATCTTTAACATCTTTACTTAAACAAACAGGATGTGTACTTCCAATAACCGGAATACCTTGAGAGGTCCCTGTGCCAAGAAAAGTAATTTTCATAGAATTCATTGTAAAATGAGTTTAAATTTAAAACTTATTATTCAAACCAAATACATCACTAAGATTTTTTTAAAAAACTATTCGTTTTATCGCCATAAAGAATTGAACTCATCTTGACTTTTTGTTTTTAACGGAAAATGAGATGATCCCGATAGCTATCCGGAAGTTCAGATGAGGCGCTTTTTGCTGTATATAGCAGAGCTACACACAAGAAAAGCAACGAAATACAGACAAATTTCAACCATTTTTTAGGAAATAGAAAAAGTTAAGGTGGGTTCTTGATTATTTTACCTAAAACATGATAATTATCAGATAATAAACTCATCTAAATATTTAATTTAGGGCATTATAAATTAAAACTATTCCCAAATGATAATAGGCGTTTTAAAAGAAACCCAAAAAGGTGATAAACGAGTTGCCATCACCCCAAAAATTGCCCAACAACTTATAGAAAAAGGTTTTGAAGTTAGAGTCCAGGAAGATGCAGGTGCCAATTCATCCTACAAAAATTCTGATTATAGCAAGGCTGGTGCAAGTATTAGGACTAAAAACGATTTGTTCAAAAACACGGATATCTTAATCAAAATCAATCCTTTTGATAATAAGGAGTTGGAAAAATTAAAAAAAGGTCAAATCATTATTGCGCAACTCTTTCATAAATCACATCCAAATGATATGCAAATTATTGCCAAACGTGGCGCTACAGCCTATTCGATGGATGCGATGCCCCGAATTTCGAGAGCTCAAGATATGGATGTGTTAAGTTCCCAAAATAATTTAGCTGGTTATAAAGCGGTGATAAAAGGCGCTTATGAAATGACTAAAATATTTCCTTTAATGATGACAGCGGCTGGAACAATTTCCCCTGCTAGAGTATTAGTGTACGGTGTTGGGGTTGCTGGTTTACAAGCCATTGCAACCGCAAAACGATTAGGAGCCATTGTAGAAGCTACGGATATAAGAACTGAAACAAAAGAACAGGCTGAATCATTAGGCGCAAAGTTTATTTTGGTCGATAATAATGGGGAAGAATCTGAAGGTGGCTATGCTAAAGTAGCTTCGGAAGATTATGCAAAACGACAAAAAGAAGCCGTTGACAAATCTTTGTTCAAAGCAGATTTAGTCATTACAACCGCCATGGTTCCTGGAAGAAGATCCCCTTTATTGATAACAGAGGATCAAGTAAAGCACATGCAAAATGGCGCCGTCATAATCGATTTAGCTGCTGCCCAAGGTGGAAACTGTGAATTGAGTGTTATGAACAAAACCGTTATAGAACATGGCGTAAAAATAATTGGAACGACCATTGCACCTGAAAGCGTATCCACAAATGCCAGTGATCTATATGCGAAAAACACATTTAATTATATTGTTCATCTAACAGAAGGCGATCACTTTAAATGGGATTTAGAAGATCAGATTACAGATGAAACACTGATCGTTTACAATGGAAAAATAAGACAAAACGGAAAAATAGTTTAAGATATGAATGAATTAATAGATTTTATAAGTACTAACATCCAAATGATTTACATAGTCGTCTTGATGATATTTGTTGGCGTTGAAATTATTGGTCACGTGCCTGCAGTATTGCATACGCCTTTAATGTCGGGAGCAAACGCCATTCATGGCGTTATTATCATTGGGGCCATTTTAGTGTTGCTGGAGGTCAACCCAGAAAATTATCTAGGTCAGGCCTTAGGTTTTGTTGCGGTACTACTAGGAACTCTTAACGTGGTTGGCGGATTTGTAGTGACTGACCGTATGTTGGAAATGTTTAAAAAGAAAAAATAATGAAACATCTGTGACTATTAATTTAGTTACAAAAAGCATGGGTTGCATGATGTTGCATGTGACCTCTAAAAAACAATAAACACAAATACATGAATTATATATTTAGTCTCGAATTTATCTATTTAATTGCGTCCATGACCTACATCCTTGGCTTGAAGATGCTTGGTAAACCGCAAACGGCAAGAAAGGGTAATCTCATTGCTGCGGCCGGTATGACCATGGCCATTTTTGGAACTGTTTTCTTATATCAAGGTGTCGTACCAACGTTTATTTACGTATTAATTGCTACAGCCATTGTCATAGGAACTATTATAGGTTGGATAATCGCCAAAAAAGTGGCCATGACCAAAATGCCTGAATTAGTATCTCTGTTTAATGGCATGGGAGGCGCCAGTGCCGCCTTAATTGGCTTAATTGAATTTGAACATTATACTGGAAAAACCTTATCCATTACAACAATAGTTGCTGGAATCATTATTGGTAGCATATCGTTTTCTGGAAGTATGATAGCGTGGGCCAAATTGAATGGTACACTAAAGAAACCATTACGATTACCTAAATACAATGTATTTAACAATCTTGTTATTATCGGTTTAATCTTATTTGCTGTCTATATTGCTTGGTCGGGTTCAGACAGTCAATTATTGTTATATGTCTTATTTTTTGTAGCCTTGGCATATGGCGTTTTATTTGTACTACCAATTGGTGGCGCCGATATGCCTGTGGTTATTTCATTGTTAAACTCATTTACAGGTCTGGCAGCTGCTCTTGGAGGTTTTCTTTATGGGAACATGGTTATGCTTACAGGAGGTATTTTAGTTGGTTCAGCTGGAACTATCTTAACTTTTGCCATGTGCGATGCCATGAACAGATCGCTTGTAAATGTTATTTTTGGCAATTTTGGAAGTTCTGATTCCCAAGTTACTGAAGGCGCATCTGAAACCATGAAAGGATCTATTAAAAAAACAACGGTAAGTGATGCTGCTATTTTAATGAATTATTCTCAAAGAATTATCATTGTACCTGGTTATGGTCTTGCAGTAGCACAAGCGCAACATGCCATTCACGAATTAGAACAATTATTAACCAGTAAAGGCATAGAAGTAAAATATGCCATACATCCTGTAGCTGGGCGTATGCCTGGACACATGAATGTATTGTTGGCCGAAACCAATGTGGATTATGATAAACTTGCCGAGATGGAAGATGTAAATCCCGAATTTAAAAATACAGATGTGGTATTTGTAGTAGGCGCCAATGACGTTGTAAATCCTGCAGCACACACAAATCCATCAAGTCCAATCTACGGAATGCCTATATTAAAAGCTGAAAAGGCAAAGAGTATCATCATAAATAAACGAACTATGAATCCTGGTTATGCAGGTATTGAAAATGAATTGTTTTATAACCCAAAAACCTCTATGTTATTTGGCGATGCAAAAGCTGTGATTCAATCGCTGATATCCGAATTAAAGGGCATGTAAGTCTATAATAACTTGAATAATGTTAAGGCCATTTCATATTTTGAAATGGCTTTATTTATTTATGCATTAACTTTAATTTTTTTTATATTTTTGTGTCAATTAAAATTGCTATGACTTTAAAATTAAAAGGAGATAAGGAAATTAGTAAGATTCTAACGATCAAACAGAAATCCTTACAAATAAACCTCAATGATAATATTTACGGAACCTTTGCTGAAATAGGTGCAGGTCAAGAGACCGTTCGTAATTTTTTTCGTGCTGGAGGTAGCTCTGGAACCATAGCAAAGGCCATGTCTGCCTATGACAAGGATTTTAGCGATGCCATTTATGGTGTTGAAAGTGATAACCACTATGTAAGTGAATCCCGCTTACGAAAAATGCTAAACCATGAAATTAATCTGGTTGAAGATAGGATTTTAAGGGAAAAACACCCCGATAAATTATTTTTTGCCTTTGCAAATACGGTAGCTACCATTGACTTTTCAAAAAAATTCAAAGGCCATGGCTGGGTTGGGGTTAAGTTTCAATTAGACCCCTTAGAAGATTATAATGAAATAATTTTACATATTAGGTTTAAACAAACCAATGCACAGTTACAACAAGAAACCCTTGGAATTTTAGGAGTAAACCTACTTTTTGGAGGGTTCTACATGCACGATAATCCAAAAGAAATTGTTAAGTCGTTATATGATAATATTGAAAAAGATCAAATCGAAATCGATATGATTAATTTCTCCGGTTGTAGATTTGCGTATGTGGACAATCGATTGATGAGTTTACAATTGGTTAAAAATGACATGACAGAAGCCGTTATGTTTGGTCCAGATGGTATGAATTTACTGCCTTCACAAGAGCTTTATAAAAAAAACATATTAACACTTCGCGGAAGTTTCAGGCCTGTAACAAAGGTTAATATGGACATTTATGATAAGGCCAAAGAATTATTTTTAGCTGAAAAAACAGTAAAAAAAGAAAATGTCAAGATTATTTTTGAAATCACATTAACCAATTTACGGGCCGAAGGTAAAATAAACGAGCGTGACTTTTTAGACCGGGCAGAATTACTTTGTTCATTGGGGCAAACCGTAATGATTACCAGTTTTCAAGAGTATTATAGATTGGTGGAATATTTTGCGCAATTTACTAAAGCGAGAATGGCCTTGGCCATGGGTGTGTATAACCTGATTCAAATATTTGACGAAAAATACTATCGTCATTTAAGTGGCGGTATTTTGGAGGCATTTGGGAAACTCTTTTTCAAAGACCTGAAAGTTTATTTATATCCTCTTAAAAATCATCAAACAGGCGAGTTTTATACCAGTGAGAATTTAAAAGTTCACCCACGTATGAAAGAATTGTATAAATTCTTTAAATACAATGGTAAATTGATTGATATTAAAGATTTTAATTCTGATATTTTGGATATTTTGTCAAGAGAAGTCCTTAAAATGATTCAAGAAGGCGAAGAAGGCTGGGAAGAGATGTTACCAGACGGCATTGCCGATATTATAAAAGGCCAACGCTTATTTGGATATACAAAAAGACGTAAAATAGACGTAAGATAAACGTACCGTTTTAGTCATCTAATATTTGGGATGTATGTACTTTGGCCTTTACCTTGTCAATAATTTTTGAAATAATACCACGTTCGTCAATGACAAATGTCGTTCTATGAATACCATCATAGGTGTGGCCCATAAACTTTTTTGGCCCCCAAACCCCAAAGGCATGAATCATGTCTTTATCAACATCAGCAATTAAAGGATACGGAAAATTAAATTTTTCCTTAAATTTGGATTGTTGTTTTTGAGTGTCGGCGCTAACACCTAAAATCTCATAACCTGTATCCTTTAGTATTTTATAATTATCACTCAAATTGCAGGCTTCAACGGTGCAAGTCGGTGTGTTTGCTTTTGGATAAAAGAATATAACAAGTTTTTTACCTTTAAAATCAGATAGTGAAACTGGGTGTCCTTGTTCATTTAAAACGTTGAAATTCGGGGCCTTGTCCCCTACTTTTAATGTCGTCATAATGTTTAACTTTGTAATTACAAAAATACAATAAATGTCCAAAGAAGAAAATGTTGAATTTGTTATTTCAACACTCAATGATTTATATCCAGAAATACCAATCCCCTTAGATCATAAAGATCCTTACACCTTGCTTATTGCCGTGTTGTTATCTGCACAAAGTACCGATATTAGAGTTAATAAAATAACACCCTTGTTGTTTGAAAAAGCCAATAACCCTTATGATATGATAAAATTATCGGTTGAAGAAATAAGAGACATCATAAAACCGGTTGGACTATCACCAATGAAAAGCAAGGGAATCCATGGATTGTCCAAAATTCTTATTGAAAAACACAAAGGAATGGTCCCCAAAAGTTTTGAGGATTTGGAAGCGCTTCCAGCCGTAGGCCATAAAACAGCTAGTGTGGTCATGTCTCAAGCTTTTGGCATTCCAGCATTTCCTGTTGATACACATATACACCGTCTTATGTATCGATGGAATTTAAGTGCCGGAAAAAATGTTGTTCAAACTGAAAAAGATGCCAAACGCCTATTTCCCAAAAACATCTGGAATGATTTGCATTTACAAATTATTTGGTATGGCAGACAGTATTCGCCAGCAAGGGGCTGGGACTTAGAAAAAGATATTATTACGAAAACAATAGGAAGAAAATCTGTAATAGATACCTATTATAAATCAAAAAAGTCCTGATGACTAACTTATCAGGACTTTCTCAAAGTTTAGTTGAGAAGTGCTTCAAACTTCATCATATTACAATTAATAACACTTAAAGCCTTTGAATAATTTAGAAGAAATTTAACCGTTTCCTCTCTCGGTTTTAGATTATTGAATCTTTCAATAGAGTTGTTGGTGTAAAGTTTTGCCATTAGTTATATTTTGTGTTTATCAAAATAGTAACGCAGCAAAACTTAGATTATTGTTTAATTGGTTAAAACAATATTGTGTTTGTCTATTATTTTTCTCAAATTGATGAGTGCATAGCGCATTCTTCCTAAAGCTGTATTAATACTAACACCTGTTTTATCAGAAATCTCCTTAAAACTCATATCATTATAAATACGCATCAATAACACCTCTTTTTGATCTTGCGGAAGCTCATCAACAAGACGTCTTACATCAAATTCAACCTGTTCTTTAATAAGTTGCTTTTCGGCATTTAATGAACTATCACTTAAAACTGAGAAAATGCTAAATTCTCCCGTATTATCAAATTTTGGCATTCTACTGTTTTTTCTAAAATGGTCAATCACCAAATTATGAGAAATACGCATAACCCATGGTAAAAATTTACCTTCTTCATTATAGGCACCACGTTTTAGGGTTCTAATAACTTTAATAAAAGTGTCCTGAAAAATATCTTCAGTCACATCTCTATCGTATACTTTAGAATAAATAAAACTATAAATTTTTTGCTTGTGTCTTGTAATAAGAATCTCTAATGCGCTTTCATCGCCAATAATATAATTATTCACTAAAGTCGCGTCGGGTATATTTTCGTATTGCATACTGATCACTTTTAATGCACAGAAGAAATCTTCTTTGCTTGGGGTTATTTGTTTAAAAGTAATGTTATGCTATAGGCAAGAGATATTTTAAGTGATTACTTGTCAAATATAACAACAATCATTCCGAAAAAACAAAAAATATGTTCTTTTTTTAAGGTGCAAATGCCTAACAACCTATTTTTAGGTAGAATAATCGATGAAATACAAATCATTTATTTACCACATATTGCAAATATTAATTGTAAATATTGAAAAGAAATATAGTTATATAGATAAAATACTTATAGTATCTTTGCCAGAATATTCCTTGTTAGACCTATGATTTCAAACCTTTCAGACATAAATCCGAAGCATAATATCATTATTAAAGGTGCCAAATTGCATAATTTAAAAAATATTGATGTGGTGATACCAAGAAACAAATTGGTTGTTATCACAGGCTTATCGGGCTCTGGGAAGTCAAGTTTAGCATTCGATACCTTATATGCTGAAGGGCAAAGACGTTATGTTGAAAGTTTATCTAGTTATGCGAGGCAATTTTTAGGGCGACTCAATAAACCAAAAGTTGACTATATAAAGGGTATTGCACCTGCTATTGCCATTGAGCAAAAGGTGAATTCAACGAATCCGCGTTCAACCGTTGGGACCTCTACAGAAATTTACGATTATTTAAAGTTGTTATTTGCTAGAATTGGTAAAACCTATTCGCCAATATCTGGAAACGAAGTCAAAAAAGATACCGTTTCCGATGTGTTGGATTATTTAAAACAATTTCCAGAAGGTGAACGACTCCTACTCCTCGCTCCTATTCATTTAGAAACTGGACGTGAAATGGCCGATAAACTTAAAGTTTTGCAACAACAAGGCTATGCCAGAGTTAAAGTAAAAGATGAGGTCTTAAGAATTGATGAAGCTATTGCAACGATTGTATCTGTTAAAGATATCTTTTTAGTGGTCGACAGAATAATTATTAAAGATGAAGAAGATTTTCAAAATCGATTGGCAGACGCTGTACAAACGGCGTTTTTTGAAGGTAAAGGCGATTGCATTATTGAAACCTTAAGTACTAAGTCCAACAGGCATTTTAGCAATAGATTTGAGCTTGATGGTATTACTTTTTTAGAACCAAATAATCATTTGTTTAGTTTTAATAATCCCTATGGTGCATGCCCAAAATGTGAAGGTTATGGTGATATAATAGGGATTGACGACGATTTAGTAATTCCTAATAGTACGCTATCTGTCTATGACAATGCTATTTTCCCTTGGCGAGGTGAAAGCATGAGATGGTACAGGGATCAGTTGGTAAATAACTCACATCAATTCGAGTTCCCTATTCATAAACCATATTTTCAATTAAGCCCAGAACAAAAGCAACTTATTTGGGACGGAAACAGCTATTTTGAAGGGTTAAATTCATTTTTTGCAGAACTTGAGGCAAAGGCTTATAAAATCCAAAATCGAGTCATGTTGTCTCGCTATCGCGGAAAAACAAAATGTAAAACCTGTAATGGGAAGCGCTTGCGCATAGAGGCTAATTACGTTAAAATTTGTGGGGCGACAATAACCGATTTGGTTGAATTGCCCATAAATAAACTAACTCTTTTCTTCAATCAGTTAGAATTGAATGATCACGATACTTATATAGCAAATCGCTTGTTAAAGGAAATTAGTGCACGATTATCTTTTCTTTCTAATGTAGGATTGGACTATTTAACACTTAACAGGAAGTCTAACTCACTTTCAGGTGGCGAAAGCCAGCGAATTAATTTGGCAACGTCATTAGGAAGTAGTTTAGTTGGTTCAATGTATATATTAGATGAACCTAGTATTGGCCTGCATCCTAAAGATACAGAACGTTTGATTTTGGTGTTAAAATCATTGCGCGATTTAGGAAACACCGTTATTGTCGTAGAGCATGATGAAGATATTATGAAAGCAGCCGATGGTATTATCGATATCGGTCCTGAGGCAGGAACTTTGGGTGGCCATGTTGTTGCCAACGGAACGTTTGCAGATGTATTGGTTTCCGATTCCTTAACGGCTAAATACCTTAATGGTAATTTAAAAATTGAAATCCCCAAACAACGAAGAACTTCTAAATACTACATTGACATCATAGGAGCTCGAGAGAATAATTTAAAAAACATAGATGTACGGTTTCCTTTGGGAATGTTAACGGTTATAACGGGTGTTTCTGGAAGTGGAAAGAGCACTTTGGTAAAAAAAATTCTGTTTCCTGCATTACAAAAAAGGTTAACCGATTTTGGTGATAAACCTGGTCAGTTCTCATCTTTAGAAGGTAATTTTAGCAATGTCAAACACATTGAATTCGTAGACCAAAATCCTATTGGAAGATCATCGCGTTCCAACCCAGTAACTTATATTAAAGCATACGATGATATTAGATCCTTATATTCAAATCAAAAACTAAGTGCCATTAGAGGTTTTCAAGCAAAACACTTTTCATTTAACGTAGATGGCGGACGTTGTGAGACTTGCAAAGGCGATGGTGAAGTAACCATTGAAATGCAATTTATGGCCGATGTACATTTAGAATGTGAGACTTGTAAAGGAAAGCGCTTTAAAAAAGAAGTTCTGGAAGTAACCTTTGCGGACAAAAATATTGATGCCCTTTTAAATATGACCATTGATGATGCCATTCTGTTTTTTGAGGCAAATAAACAATCTAAAATAAAATCGAAACTACAACCATTACAAGATGTTGGGTTAGGCTACGTGACCCTTGGACAAAGCTCTTCCACTCTTTCTGGAGGAGAAGCACAACGTATCAAGTTGGCCTCTTTTTTAGGAAAAGGAAACAACAAAGAGAAAGCGCTCTTTATTTTTGATGAACCTACCACAGGCTTGCACTTTCACGACATTAAAAAACTTTTAAGATCATTTAATGCCTTGATTGAAAAAGGTCATTCCATCATTGTTGTAGAACATAATCTTGAACTCATTAAGTGTGCCGATTATATAATTGACCTAGGTCCCGAAGGTGGTCAAAATGGCGGCCATATCGTAGCTGCTGGAACACCTGAGATAATAGCAAATACTTCGTCTTCGATTACAGGTAACTATTTAAAAGAAAAGCTTATAACTTCTTAGTTTAAAATATTATTGGTTTTTGTTGAATCAGTAAAGCATAAAAGCTGTGATTCCAATAATTAAAACGGCCAATGGAATTACAAAACTTAAATACATAAATGAAATTATTCCGCTTTTAATAAGGCTTAAAAGATAGCCTTGTTTGTAAAAATTTTTAACTGCTAACCAGAGATATAAAAAAGTTGAAATAATAATCAATCCCAACAAAAATATGGGTATTTTCCACATTAGATTTATCAATATCAAAATACTAAACACCATAAATAAAAAGGAAAAGAAATAAAATGCAAACACTAAATGGTGTGAAAAACTGCCTTTTCTAAAATAAAACAGCTTCAATAATAAGGCAAAAATAGGCAACAAAATAAACATAGCAATTGGAATAGTGTCGTAAAATGCTTGTAAAATTGAACCTCCATTTCGCTGCTTGTAAAATTTTAGAGCTTGACTATATAGTTTTCGTGTAAAGGCTCCTGCCTCCTCGTTTAGTCCCATAACTTTATAGACCTCGCTATCGGTTGCATTTATAGCAATTAAAGAATCTATCTTTTTCTCACTAAAATTAAAACTTGAATTTACAATGGGTTTCTTGTTTTTTGACTTTATAATTGAATCTAATTCTTTATAATCTATCCCAATATTGACCTTATTGTCTTTCAAAGGTTTTAAAAGCTCATCCGTTTGAACAGAATCCAATAAAGGTTTGATTTGAATAGAATCTATAATAGCTTCAGTTTTATCAAACCCCTTTTTAAGTGCGGTATCAAATTTTTGAGTAGACTCTCTAGTGATAACAGAAAACAAAAAGAAAAATACAACTGAAATAAACAAATACATTTGGGCAGGATGCAAATACAATAAACGCTTCCCTTCAATAAACTTATTGGCCAAATACCCTGGCTTAAACATGAGTGGGATGTAACTCTTAAAAAAGCGTGCATCAAAAGAAAAATAATTACTTATCGTATTATAAAATAAAATACCTAAAGTAAGTTCGTCATTTGATTTTTGACCACAGTGTGGGCAAAATTGAAAACTGGAATCATACTTATTTTCACAATTTTTACAAGTCACAATATTGTTTTCCATAAAATGATCTCTTCAGTTATAAAATTATAAATCTATAATGTCATAATTCTTGTATTAAACACTTACCCCGAATAAATACCCAACAATGGCTGTAAGTCCCATAGCAACTGTGCCCCAAAACACAATTCTAATAATAGCTTTAAACACACTGGACCCACCTGTTTTTGCCGCAATGACACCTAATATGGCAAGAAAAAACATAGCTGAACTATAAAGGTAATATTCCATATTGTTTAAAGGGGAAAAAATAGTTGCCAAAAGCGGAAGAATACCCCCGACCGTAAAAGCAGAACCAGAGGCAAAAGCCGCTTGCATTGGTTTTGCTTGACTAATTTCATTAATCCCTAACTCATCCCGTATATGTGTTCCCAAGGCATCATGATCGGTAAATTCCTTGGCTACCAATAAAGCCGTTTCCTTTTTTAAACCTCGCTTTTCATAAATTTTCGCCAACATCATCAATTCGAGATCTGGCATATCTTTTAATTCTTCTTTTTCCCGCTCTATATCCGCTTTTTCAATGTCTGTTTGAGAACTCACAGAAACATATTCGCCAGCTGCCATGGACAACGCACCAGCAACCAATCCAGCTAATGTTGCCAATACTATAGGATTTCTTAAATCGCTAGCTGCGGCAACTCCAATGGCAATACTAGCTGTTGATAAAATACCATCGTTAGCGCCAAGAACAGCGGCTCGCAGCCAATTACTTCGGTGTATATAATGATTATCTAAATAATTCTCTGTATTAGTAATGTTCTCCATCATTTTTCGGTTTAATGTTCTTCTTGCCTATTATTTGGCTAACCCATAATTGTCCAAGCATATACAAAGTTCCGTTATACAAAATTAATCAATTTTAATGAATAACATAGCTTGGCTATGCTTGCTTGTAAAAAACCCATTAATTAAGTTACCCAATGTTTTCAAGGGTTTTGAATAAAATGTTTTTTTTGGCACACTGTTTGTAATTACTAAACTGTACAACAATTAAAACTTACAATTATGAAAAAGTTTATATTTTTATTAGCAGGTTTAGTCTTTACAGGATTAACAGCTTCAGCAGCAACATCCAACACAACTTTCGTCAATGTTAATGCAGCAACTTATATTAACGGCTATGGAAATTCTTTCATTTTTGTAGAAGGTGGTATTGAATTTTCTGTGTTTCGTGATGGACAATTTGATTTTAACATTTTAGGAAACCAGTTAGATGGTGGCGTATCTGTTAGATCGTCCAACATAAATTTTAGTTTTAACTCTGGTTACAACTATAATCCGTATGTACAATATGATGAATATGGTGCTATTATTCAAATTGAAAACACACCCATTTATTATGATTATTATGGGCGCATTAGTCGGGCTGGAAATGTGAACATATATTATAATAATTATGGCTATATATCTAGAGTAGGTGGCTTATATGTTCATTATAATAATTACAATGTGTTTTCGCACTTTACTGGTTATATTAATCTTTATAACAGACATTACGTATACAGACCATGGCACAATTATTATAGAATTCCATCGAGAGACTATTCGGTAGTGTACAATAGACCTTACAGACAACATTATAAACCTGTTCGTTACACATATACTAGACCTTATTATGATAACTATAGAAGAAGAACAGCTGTTGCCAGTAGACGCGGAAATACTGTGGAAAGAAATAGAAGCTATGCAACTGCAAATGTAGGTAATGGGAATGTAAGAAGAAGTAATTCTCAACAAAGAATTAACACGAACAACAAAAGAGACTATGCAAGTATTGATAACAGCAGACGAAACGCTCGAAATAATGATACACATCGAGAACTTTCAAAACGAGACAATGCTACTATAAATAGAAATAATTCTCAAGTCTCTAACAATAGAAGGTCTAATAAAACCGTTACAAATGGAACAAGACCTGAATTTAAGACCGCGCGAAGCCATGATGTTGTGAAGCAAAGGAAAAATTCAATTTCAAAAAAACCAAACATATCAAATTCGCGTACATACAATAAAACAAGTAATACCAGAAGCGCTCAAAAAGCATCTCGAAATACAACAAGCAATAAGCAAGTTAGAAAAGCAACTAACTCCCGCCCAGTACAAAGCAGTAGTCGAGTTGCAAAAAGCAAAAGCAATTCTGACAATAATATTACAAGATCGGAAACTTCAAGAAGACGATCATAACAATTTTGGTTGGTTAGTTGGAAAGCCCTGCGATATGTTTGCCTCAAAGCAACATCGTAGGGTTTTCTTTTTAACTATATATTCGTTTTAGAATCCTGTTAATAATTGAAGTTATATCTTCTGAAAAATTATAATAATATACCGTATAGCCATAAAAAACAGTAACAAGCACGGTCTTTAATGCAATGTTTATAATGGCATGAAAAGGAAATTCCCAGAAATAAAACAATCCTACACAAACCAATATAAGTATAAGTGTTTTTAGTGTGGCCAGCGTAAAAGGCAACATATTAAAAGCGTACTTCACAAATAGGACCTTGGCTATATTATAGACCAATACGGCAATAAAAGTCGCTAGTGCAGATCCATTAATACCAAATATTGGAATAAATATCATATTCAATCCAACGGTAGCTATAACTAAAAAAACACCTAGAAACAACACCATTATATAGTAATCACTATTAAACAAAATAGCATTGTTGCTTCCTAGAAGATTATCAATAACTTTCGCTATCCCAATCAAAATAACTATTAATAAACCACCACTGAATTTAGCTGGAATAAGTAAATATAATTCATTGATGTTCAATATAATCAACAGAAAAATAAATCCACTAATAATAAATAAATTCAAAGAGCTTTTTTGATACAACGCGAGTAATTCAACCTTGTTTTTTTCATTTAATAGTTTTGCTGTTAACGGACTGATAATTTGATGCAGCGATCGTAATGGAACGCCTATAACACTGGCAATATAAATAGCAACACCATAATAAGCCACTTTTTCAATGTCAACATAATAACCTAGCATAAACTTATCAATTTCTAAAATTAGGTTTGCTACCGAACCTGCAATGATTATTAAAGCAGTATATTTTAAAACATTGGGCAAGTATTTAAACTTATTAAATTTTATGACAGGATGCCTAAGATTAAAGGCGTATACAGCCATAATCAACATACGTAGAAAGTAAACGCCAACAATTCCAATAATTAATTGATGTACATTTAAATAGCCAAAATACAAAGCAAAAAGTAAAATAGTCGTACATAATCGATGAAAGACCTCTTTCATAAAATTACCTAGCACGCTTTGAAACTGCACCCTGCTCCAGGCATAAAACACTTCAAAATAGGCGAACGCAATGGCCGATAAATAAATAAGCCATACATACTCTTTAATAATTGGATTTTTTTGTGATAACCAGGTGCTAATAGCCTCAAAAGCCAAATTCCCAATGAGTCCAATTGGAATTATAATTACCAGAGGCAAAAACAACATTAAAGTCAAAAAACTGTTTTGAGATTGACGTGTTTTAAATAAAGAATAAAATTTAATAAGGGTGTTATTGGTTCCAAAAGCCATTAATGGCATCATAATATTAGCCGTAGAGAGCATGAAGGTTATTAAGCCAAAATAGGTGTCGCTTATAAAATTGGTGAATAAAAACAAAACATTAATAGCGCCAATGGCAAAACCTAAATACGTGGTAACTGTGTTTTTTATAGATTGCGAAACGACTAGACCCATTAAATACTTAAAATTTGAACATTTAAAGAATTAATTAAAAAGTAAATAATTACCAAATATAACAGTATTTACGGAAATCTTGAGCATCAGTTTCATTAATTCAATAGCACTTACCCGCCCTTTTTCTTTTATGAACTCCCTTGGTGTATTATCTCCAATTTCATAAACCAAGGCTTCCATGCCATGAGAAACATAAAAATAATTACGTGATATAATGGCTGGTATCATTTTATCACTTGGTTGAATATTTGGATTATAATCATGAATTTCCTTCTTAATATTATCCAACCATTCGGGCACTAATCCAGGCATATTGCCTTTTAAACTATCGGCTATGGTATAATAAATATCGTCCCAAGTAGAATGAAAATCAATCCCGAAATAGAATTTGCCATTGGTTTCTTTTTCTTTATTTTTTATAAACTCGCTTACCGCCAATGTTTCCGGTTGGTTAAAAAAAGTCCAATCCCTGTTCAAATCAATGCCCCCAGAATTGTGCCTCCAATACCCATTATCAACTCCGTCTGGGTTCATTAAAGGAACGACATAGGTTGTGAATTTTTTTCTGAACTTTCTTGCAAGCTTTAAATCTGAGCATATGGTTTCAACAAAGGCTTTCATTGCCAAATACCCTGTTACCTCTGGTGGGTGCTGTCGAGATATAACCATGAGCATCCTTTTTGATTTTTTCTTGCCAATACTTAAAGCGGTCAATGGTCTTCCCTCTTTGCTTTTACCAATTTGCCAATTTGAAATGAATGTTTTTTTTGATATATCTTCTACCCACTTTTCAACGTGCTTTGAAGTTTGAAGTTCCTGTGCACTTACCCATAAAGTATCAGAATCAACACTTAATTTCATTCTAACTTTTAATGGTTGTGAATCTGGATCAAAGCTTTTGTTTCCTTTTTCGTATTCCACATAATCTGTAGAGTCTATTGAAGTCCAGTTCAATCCATCCTTGCTTAATTTAGGATAATATCTGTGCCTATAGCCTTCACTATATGTAAGGGTCACATAAATTTGTTTTTTCTGTTTGGACCATATCTTAAAGGCATACCAAGGGCTGGTATTTATTGGTGTGTTTTCAGGAGTTATTAGTACGGTATAGGAACTGTCATTATCCCTTTCTATACCATTTAATCGCCCTCCTTCAAAATTATTGGAAAAATAAACTCCGTCCGTTTCAAAATGAAATGTTCCTTTCCATTGTTTTTCCACTGGTTTTGAAATTGTTACAATTTGTTTTATGGGGCCTTGCCCTTTAAAAACAGGTTTTTGGGCATAGATACTCAATGCACATAGCAGAGTTAAAATCAAGGATAATTTTTTCATAGTAATTTTGTTAATGTGTTAATTTATTTTCAAGTTTTTTAAAATACAATCTAGTGGCTTGCATGACTTTAGGAGCCAATATAATTGCTGATACCATTGTAGGGATTGCCATAAGGGCAAAGCTTATATCAATTAAACTTATGATGCCTTTCATTGAAGATATGGCACCTAGGATAATACTAACGATATAGATATAATTATAAGAATTCTTAAATTTTGCCCCTAACAAAAACGAGATACATTTTGAACCATAATAAGAATACGTAAATAATGAAGTAAGAGCAAAAATTGATACGATAAATACAAACAAATAGGATCCGTAATTCGGTATGGTCTGTATAAAAGCATGCAATGTAATGGACACTCCTTCTATATCTGGTAGTAGCCAACTATTGGTTACAAGAATTGCCAAAGCTGTTAAGGTGCAGACAATAATGGTATCTATAAAAGGCCCTAACATTGCTATTAAGCCTTCTCTTACAGGCTCTTGATTTCTTGATGCTCCATGGGCCATTGGCGCAGTACCAATACCTGCCTCGTTTGAAAACGCCGCTCTTCTCACCCCAATAATAATGATACTTCCAATACTTCCGCCTAAAACGGCATTCCCTGTAAAGGCATCTCGAAAAATAAGAAAGAATGAAGGAACAATAGCTGTGTAATTTACTATTAATATATAGCTAACAGACAAGAAATATAATATGACCATAGCGGGTACAAGCCTTGAGGCAAAACTTGCAATTCTCTTTATGCCTCCCAAAATTACCACAGAAACAAACACACTTATTATAATGCCAAAAATGAGTGTTGACATCATGGATTCTTGATATCCCATAGTAGGAAGCAAAATATCATTTAGTACCTGTGTTAATTGGTTGGCAGTAAAAATGGGTAGAGAACCTATAAGTCCAGCTATCGAAAAAAATATTGCAAGGGGTTTCCATTTTTTTCCCAGCCCTTCAGTAATGACATACATTGGACCGCCTTGTATTTCTCCCAAACTGTCTTTACCACGATACATTACAGCCAAAGAGCAGGTAAAATATTTTGTTGTCATACCAATAATGGCACTTATCCACATCCAAAACAAGGCACCAGGGCCTCCCGTTGTGATTGCAATGGCAACACCAGCTATATTGCCCATACCTATTGTTGAGGAAAGTGCTGTAGACAATGCCTGAAAAGCACTTATTTGTCCCGGATTGTTTGGAGTGTCATATTTGCCTTTTAATATGGCTATGGCATACCAAAAATGTCTAAACGGCAATGATCTGGAATAGATTAAAAAATAAATGCCACCCCCAATCAGTAAAACCAATAGTGGGATATTCCAAATCCAATCACTAAACGCTCCTATCAGATCTTCAATACCTTGCAACAGCTTATTCATTATGTCCAAAAAATTTAGAATATAGTTTCTGTTGCTTGCCTTCCAAATCTATGTTTTTTCCCTGTATAAACGCATGGGCAAGTATGTTTGTCCTAATATCCAAAGCATCCCCTTTTGACACAAATAAGGTGGCATCCTTTCCCACTTCCAGCGAACCCAAGGTATCATCTATCCTTAAAATTTTTGCTGCATTTAAAGAAATGGTTTTTAAGGCATCCTCTTTGTCTAGACCAAAAGCCGCAGCCACACTGGCATAGAACGGCAAGTTCCTGGAGGTTGACAACATTCCTGTATGGCTTATAGCTACTACAATGCCTTCTTTAGAGAGTAGGAAGGGTAGTTTATAGCGCAGATCGTAATCCATATCCACGCTGATCGGGACACTATGGGTTGGAGGTAGGATAACTGGAATATTGTTTTTCTTTAAAAAATCTATAACCAGCAAAGTTGCTTCTGCCGATACAAGCGCAACGTGTTCTATTCCCATCTCTTTTGCAGCTTGAATACTTTCAACAATTTCCTTTGGTTCATTGGCATGGATAAACAATGTTTTGTGCCATTGAACAGTCCTTGCACAGTCTCAAGTTTTAAGTTTGGTTTTTTGCCATCCAACTTGCCATAAGCAATTGCTTGAGTAAATATACCTTTTAGTTCTGCAACATTGGTATTGTAATTTTTATCAGGGTTTATCTGTCTTGTATTCGTTGCAGTATCATAAGAAGTTTTTGTAGAATTTGGCCAATTAAGATGTATCCCGGCACCAAATTTGTATAAAGACTCTTCCCAATTCCTGCCATCGAGTTTCATTACAGAAGATGACCTGGAAATCATACCGCCTATTGGATCGGTTTCTACGGTAAGAATATCGTTAAACCGTAAAACTGGTAAAAATTCGGAATCTGAGTTAAAGGCATAGGCCGTATTTAAGCTAGGGTTAATCCTTCCTTGTTCCAATATGTCATTTGTATGGGGTACACCACTGATTTCTTCAATACCAATCAAAGAATTGAGCAATATAAACCCTGGATAAATATGTTGCCCAGAGAGATCAATTATGTTGTATTCGGAACTATCTATCTGTACCGTTTCTGCTTTTTCAACTATTGAAATTTTACCGTTTTTAAAACCTATTATTGCATTCGGTATAATTTTTCCTGTACCAATATGCAAAGTGCCTCCAACCAATGCAACAGACTCTTTTATGTTTTTTGAAGCCAGTCCCCCTTGTGCAAAAAGGCTTGATGGTATACAACAAACTATTATTGAAATAAGGACTATATTGTTTTTGTTATAATTCATCGTTTATGGTTTTAACAATTAATTTTGAATCTCTAAATACTCGCGGGTAAAATCTGGTTTTGATGAGGATATGTGCTGTTCAACATTAGAACCCGTATTAATGGCATTCTTCATTTTATTGATGATCCTGTTCCTTACTTTTTTAATATCCTTTCTCAATTGTATGTCCTTTTCAATATCAAAATACACCTTGTCTTCTATGATTGTTTTATCATTTCTTCATTTTCATTGCGTTCGCCATGGGCAACTAAAGAGGCCGCTCCCCGAGCTATACCATCAGGTCTGAATGTGGCTACCAATCCAAATCCCTGTTGGCGTAATTGCTGGGCTCTTTTAGGGTCAACAATAAAATGCCCAGAAGCATTATACTCAGATTTTATAGCTTCATTGGCATTAAATGATCCTTTTGTTTTCGACTGTATTTGCTCTCGTTTAACAAAAGGGTTTCCTATTGGTGAGTTTTTTACTTCAGGTTGTCCATACGTGCTGAAAACATCAATAAATGAAGCGTAAATATACTTTCCTTTGGCATCAATTTCGGTATAGCCCGTTGGCACATTTCTTCCTCTTACAACTTTTTCTATAACTTTATTTCTTATTACCAATGTAGCATTTTCTAATTTCTCTCCTGGAACAGGGATTATGATTGCATTGGTAATTGGAAATGCATTTGGTCTATAATCAGATATACCATTCTTTGGAAAAGTTTCTTGGCTAATTCCTATATTCATTACTAAAATTGTGAAGGTAAAGGCTAACCATATGGTAAATTGACATGTAATAACTTTTCTTATTTTCATAGTCCTTTTTTTAATTATAAAATTATACTTCAAAAAACACTGAAGTATTAACACGGTATTTTGCCTCTTCTTTGTGATAAAATTCATTAGTCATTGGAGAATAATCATAATCTTTTGTCCACTCCTTGACATTTTTAATAGTACTTTTAATACCTTTTAAAATATATTGTAACTCCTTATCTGTCATCGTTGGATGGAGCGATAAACGAACCCACCCCGGTTTTTGGGAAAGGTTGCCACGATCAATTTCATTTGTTATTTTTTTGGATTGCTCTTTGGTGACCTCCAATAATAAATGGCCATAAGTGCCAGCGCAGGAACAGCCTCCCCTGACCTGAATACCAAATCTGTCATTTAATAGTTTAATAACTAAATTGTAATGTATGCCTTCAATATAAAATGAGAACACTCCCAATCTATACCTTGCCTCTTTGGCCAGCAAGTGTAATCCAGAAATGTTGGATAAACTTTCAAAACATTCTTTTACAAGCTCATTTTCTCGAAGACGAATTTTTTCCACGGTCATTTTCTCTTTCAATTTAATCGCCAAACCAGCTTTTATGGCTTGTAAAAAGCCTGGTGTGCCACCATCTTCACGTACTTCAATATTGTCAAAATAATGATGCTCGCCCCAAGGATTGGTCCAAGTCACTGTTCCTCCTCCTGGATGGTCTGGAATTCGGTTTTTGTACAATGCCTTATTAAAAATCAGGACGCCAGAACTACCTGGTCCTCCAAGAAATTTATGGGGTGAAAAAAATATGGCATCCAAACGCTTGGCGTCATTTTCAGGGTGCATATCCATGGTTACATAAGGTGCCGAGGCTGCATAATCCACAAAGCAGTATCCTCCATTTTTATGCATTATCTCTGCCAGTTCATGAATATTGGTGCCTACTCCCGTTACGTTGGAGCAAGCCGTAAAGGATCCTATTTTTACTTTTCGATGCTGATATTTTTCCAGTGCTTTTGTCAAATTGTTGGCATTGACATATAAGTTTTCCGAGGGTTCCAGCACCACTACGTCTGCAATTGTTTCCAACCAAGTTGTCTGGTTTGAATGGTGCTCCATGTGTGTTAAAAAAACAACGGGGCGCTCTTCTTCTGGAATTTGAATTTTTTTAGAATATTTTTCAGGTATTTTTAAGCCCAATATGCGTTGAAATTTACACAAAACACCTGTCATTCCAGAATCGGAGGTGATGATAACATCATTTGAAGATGCATTGACATGTTTCTTGATAACTTGATGCGCTTCTTGATATAAAGATGTCATTAACCTACCTGTGTGACTGGCTTCAGAATGCGTGTTCCCAACCATTGTCCCTATGCGGTCTTGCAGTATTTTCTCAATTGGCCCATACAGCCTTCCACTGGCTATCCAATCTGCGTAAACAAGAGGTTTAAAACCGTAAGGTGTCTCAATTTTTGCATCTATTCCAATAATATTTTCCCTGAATTCTTGAAAATACTTCTCTAATGATATTTGTTTTTCTTCAATCATAATAATTTTAAAAAAAAAGACCGCCTAAAAGAAAATTAACTAACTCAAATAAGTTCTTTCGGCATTTTAACTGTATCAATCACTCTTAATGGCATTGCAATCATTATGGGCTATAACAGTAAAGCCTTTTTGATTAAGCGGTCTTATAATTTATTTAATAATACTTATAACTGGGTGTATTGCGAACATTTAAAACATATCCCTCATTATCCTTAAAGTGGTTATTTCTAGCCTCACAACATAAATGTTAGGATAATCCAAGCCAAGGTTTATTTAGTTAAAACCCTGGCCTGTATTTGGATAATGTCAGACAATTGATAATTATTGATTCACTTTTGTAGTTGCAAATAATCCAGATAATTCATTATTGACAGAGCAAATGCGTCGGAAAATTTTTTCCGGTTTTCTTCCGTATCCCGTACACCTTTAAAATTTGCTTCAATCTGCAGTCCAAAAACATTGGGATAACCAGAAGCAGTATATCTACGGGTATTATATCCACCATTAAAGTACGGTTCATCAGGATGCGGAAATGGATCATTAAGGCTGGGTACTGAAGGGAAACCTGCATTTTCCATTAAGGTGCCAAAAGCATTATCACCTATCAGCAATTCCCGTAAAATCAGCTCGTTATTTAATTTTAACAAATTTTTGAGTGATGATTTCTCCGTAAAAGTCACATTGGGTTCAATCCCATCATAATGATCTTTTAAATCGGACTTGCTTAAAAGGTAACCCAATTCAAGCCGCTTGATGGGATGGCTTTGTCCATGTAAATCTATATAAAGAGCATAACCGAATTCTTCAACTGCTTTGGCAAGAGCTTCTTCAATATACTTATGGTATCTTTCCCATGTATCATTCATTATTGAATTTCCACAAGTTGCTTCGGTTAAGTCCCTGTTCAAGTCTATTTTAGTTCTGGCAATCTGGGCCACAATTAAAAATGGCTGCCTCTCATATTTCTTGAATGCGTTTTCTATTTCGAAAGCAAGCTGTGTCGTATTATCGTCCCGTACCTTGGTACCACATTCCCTGTTGGGAATTTCCGCAGGTGAGATTTCTCCACCGTGCGGCACACTTATTACCAGTGGCATATTCCCATTTTTGGCTTCCAACCAGCTTTCATTATAAATCACTTCGCCAACCGGCAATTCTTTCCCCTTGTCCGATATTTTGGATATACCGCTTACACTACTGCACTTTATTTGGAAAAATACAGTAGCAAATAGCAAACAAAAAACCATCATTTTATTGTGAAACACCTGAAAAAAAAGACACTGGAGGTTCAGGTTACTAGTCATGTGCAAAAAAAAGCTTTTCTTCATTTTCTTCTTTCGATTTTAGTTTTCTGGACAATCATTGGTTCACCTTGGTAACCACATACAAACCAGGATCCTCTGGAGCCATCAGGTTTGAAAGGATCTCATCTTCGGGATATAAAAAGCGTTCGACGTTTTGGGTTGCAGTGGGTACATTTAAAGGAAATGGAACGGCCACATCCGAGTCACTTTTCTTCAACCTTCTGGCATCATCAAAAGGCATGAATGTTGTAAATCCGGAAACGTAACGCTCTTCAACTATTTCCCTCAACAAAGCCCTGTCAGGATTTATGCCATCCATATTTTCAATGCCTCCAGTATCAAAATCTGAAGCTAGGTACGCATCGTATGTGTAAGGTTCCGACGAAAAATTGGAATTCAAAAAAGCACCTGTGCTCAAAAAGCTGCGGAGCTCATTCAAATGGCCCAGTCCCGTAGCAAAACTTTGGGTACGTGCTCCGGCTTCAGCAAGGATCAACAAGTTTTCCTGATAGGTAATGAGCGGTTGCGGCTCCAGTTCATGTGCGA
>TARA_R110002167_G_scaffold348308_4_pt1 | contig 32777 bp, 38 predicted proteins | sample TARA_R110002167 | Tara Oceans TARA_R110002167 (sample SAMEA4398238) | marine metagenome | biome: Polar Biome; feature: [MES] marine water layer (ENVO:01000295) within the mesopelagic zone...; material: water (ENVO:00002006), including particulate matter (ENVO:01000060) such...
CGCTTTCCAGTTTTACTATTTTTATTTTTCATGCCTTACTTGTTTTTTTAACGATCCTTATTTATTCTTGAATTCATTGTACAAACCCGTTGCACTCTTTGCAATCATCAACTCCTCTTTGGTAGGGATTACCAAAACTTTTACTTTACTATCTGGAATCGATATTTGAAATCCATTTTGTTCATTTTGTTCTTCATCCAGCTCAATCCCCATAAAGGAAAGTCCATCGCAGATTTTTGAACGGATCAGCGGTGCATTTTCACCTATACCACCTGAAAACACCACAATGTCAAGACCTCCCAATACGGCCATGAAAGAACCTATCCATTTTTTTATCTGATAACAAAATAGGGCTACTGCTTCCGCTGCCCCTTTGTTCGAGCTTTCTTTTTGTAATAGATCCCGCATATCGGCACTAATTCCCGAAACCCCTAATAAGCCAGATTCATGATTGATTAAATGGCAGAACCGTTTAGGATTCATCCCTTCACTGTTCATGATGTAACAAGCGGCTCCGGGATCCAGATCGCCACTCCTTTTGCCCATGACACATCCACCTGCCGGTGTAAAGCCCATACTGGTATCTATACTTTTGCCGTCTTTCACGGCGGCTAAACTGGCCCCATTCCCCAGATGTGCCAAAATAATCCTTCCATTAGCTTCGGCAATACCTACTTTTTTCTTTAGATCTTCTATGAGATAGGCATAGGATAAGCCGTGAAAACCATATCGTTGGATACCTAATTCATCAAAACGTTTCGGTATGGGCAGTATTTTTGCAATGCGGGGCAAAGTGGCGTGAAAGGCGGTATCAAAACAGGCTACCTGCAATATATGGGGGTAACGTCTTGTAAACAGTTCAATTATATCGATCTCAGCAGGAAGGTGATCCGGATCATAATTCCTGATCTGTTTCAATTCCCTTAACAAAGATGCGCTTATTACTTCCGCCTGTTTATGGTTCATCCCATGAACAATACGATGACCGATGCATTTAACCTTGTTGAAATCAGGTTGCTTTTTGAGCCAAAGGATTAAAAAAGTTGCCGCTTCGTAAAAACCAGGGGCATATATTTCCCTACTTTTCGTTTTAATGCCCTTATCGCGCGATATTTTGAAAATCTCATTAGTAGAACCGATTTGGGTAATGCTTCCAGAAAATATGGGCACTGGATTTTCGGCCATTTTATACATAGCGAACTTAATGCTGGATGAACCACCATTGATTGTTAGAAGATTTGTGTTCTCTAGATACATTACCCGTGCTTGGTTTATTTTTGCTTGCTTGAATTCGTTAAAGCACAATTCTTGTCCTTCATATAAAAGGCGGCCATTTCTTTATATTTTGGCCCTAGCTCCTTACCACACCATTCCAATAAGGCCGGTTGTTCGGAACAGGTGGTATTACGCACTGCCTTTTTCAGTTCTAGCTTTAACAGTTCCTCGTCGAAGCTGACTTTTTTTAATACTTTTTCGTGATATTCCAAAGTTTCCATTTTCTATATTTAGTTTAAAATCAATTTTAATGTTGCCATAGAATCAGATTGTTCTCCAAGGGTACGGCAATACCTTCATGACTTGGCACGATGCGAACGGTATAGTGGTCGGTGGGCCTGGAAGTAACCACCTTGGCATAAAAGTTATGATTCCCATGATCTCCCATCCCATCCAATTTCATCTTGAACCGTTCAGGGTGTCCCCCGTTCAGGCCTTCCGCAAAGAGTTCTACCAATATTTGTTTGGGGTTGATGCCGTTCAGCGATATGGGAACTCTAAATTCATGGCTTTTGCGATTGCTTTCGATTTGAACTTCCCCAAACGTTATATCGCCCCATTTAATTCTAAGATCATGTCTTGCGTTCACGATTCTTTTTCCAACAGTTCCTTTTCTTGCCGCCCGTTTTTTATAATTGCCGGCAGTTGGTAGATAGTATTGTTCCGTGTATTCGCGCACGGTGCGATTGGTCGAAAAACGGGGTGTAAGGGTCGCCATACTTTTTCGCATGCGCTCCACCCAAATTTCAGACACTCCTTTTTTGTTACGTGCGTAAAATTCGGGGACGACCTGCTGTTCCAGTATTTCATATAATGCGGTTGCTTCGTGCGCGTCCCATGCGGAATCGTCGCCATGTTCTTGGCCATCGCCCAATGCCCAGCCAACTTCGGGAGTGTATGCTTCGGCCCACCAACCGTCCAGTTCCGATAAATTGAGACCACCATTGACCAGTACTTTCATACCACTAGTGCCACTGGCTTCCCAAGGTCGTCGCGGGGTATTGAGCCACACATCTACTCCCCGTACCAAGTTCTCGGTCAGCATCATGTCATAGTCACTTAAAAAGATGACATGATTGTATAAATTATGGTTTTGGATAAATTGTATCCATTTTCGTATCAATGCCTTGCTTGATTCGTCAAATGGTGGCGCCTTGCCGGCCAGCACCAATTGTACGGGATGTTCTTGATTGGTAAGAATGCGGACAAACCGTTCCGGATCGTGCAATAAGAGATCCGGTCTTTTGTAGGATACAAAACGGCGAGCAAAGCCCAAGGTCAAGGTATTGGGGTCAAAAACTTGGTTCGCAATCCCGACCACCTTCGCCGGTAGACCTGAAACCATTGCTTGCTGTTCAAACCTTTTTCTGATAAAACCGATAAGCCTATTTCTGGAAAGGTTCCTGAATTCCCAAAGTTTTTCATCCCTTATGTGCGAAATATGTGCTTCATGGTCTTTCAGTTCACCCAACCAACGGTCTTTTCCGCAGGCCTCGGTCCAAATTTCATCTGCAAATTCGGAATCCCAAGATGGCATGTGCACTCCGTTGGTCACATGCCCAATGGGAATTTCGGATATCGGCCAGCGAGGGAAAAGGGTCCGAAAAAGATTTCTGCTTACTTCGCCGTGCAGTTGGCTTACACCGTTCACCGCACCGCTGCCACGGGTAGCCAGATAGGCCATATTAAAATAGGAGGAGGGATTGTTGGCATCTTCCCTGCCAAGGGCCATCAGATTATGAAGATCGATACCTAGTTCTTCTTTGGCGTAGGCACCAAAAAATTGCTCCATAAGGGCAGGGCTGAAATGGTCGAATCCTGCGGGAACAGCGGTATGGGTGGTAAACAGGTTTCCGGCCCGGGTAACGGTCAACGCTTCCTCAAAAGAAGTTCCGGTTTCCTTCATAAATTCACGAGCTCTTTCCAAAACTAAAAAAGCGGCATGGCCCTCGTTCATATGGCATACCTCGGGTTTTATATCCAAGGCCTTTAGCAATTTATAGCCCCCGATACCCAGCACGATTTCCTGTTTTATCCTTGTTTCCGGCCCTCCACCGTACAGTTCGTCGGTTATGCTGCGGTACTGGGGCAGGTTGACGGCATCATTACTATCCAAGAGATATAACTTCAACCTTCCTACTTTTACCTGCCAGGCACGCAACCATAAGGGGTGGGCTGGAAATTCGATTTTTATCCGTAACCATTCCCCATCGGGAAGGCGCAACGGCGTTATGGGCAATTGCCCCGGATCGTTGAATGGAAACAGAGCGTTCTGATTGCCCTCTTTGTCAATAACCTGTCTAAAATATCCTTGGGTGTACAGCAGACCCACCGCCACGACCGGAACGCCCAGATCGCTAGCCGATTTCAGCTGGTCGCCCGCAACATTGCCCAGACCACCGGCATAAATGGGCAATGCCTCGCTCAACATGTACTCCATACTAAAATAGGCAACCTTCGTAAGTTGGGCCTTGGGATGCTTTTGTTGAAACCAAGTAGGGGACGAGAGCGCTTTTTCTTTGGAAGCCAAAAGAGATTTGACTTTCTCTTGAAACGCTGGATCGTTCAAATGCTGCTCTAGACGATCTCTTGAAACGGTCTGCAAAATTAACCATGGGTTATTCGTTAGTTCCCATAGTTCGGGATCCAATTGTTGCCATAACTTATCGGAGGCATGGTTCCATGACCAGTGTATATTAAGAGCAAGTTCTATAAGGGATTCCATACCTTCGATATCGGTATGCATTAATCCGTATAGTTCATTTGTATCTATTTTTTGTTTTTTCATGTTTTTATATTTAGTTCTTGTCCATCGAAAAAATCCTGGATCATTTCCCAGACTTTGGAGGGTTCTTTAAGGAAGAGTTGGTGATCGCCACCGCTTACCTGGATCAACTTGGCGTTTGTAAAGCGCATTGAAAAACTTTTTACGTTTGCGATAGGAGCCACCTTGTCTTCAGTACCTTGAATAAAGAGTATTTTCTTGTCTCGTATGTTCTTTGTTTTGCTATAAAGGTCCGTCTGCAGTATTATTCCATTAAAAGAATTATAATAGCTTTGCCAGGTGTGCTTCTTTGAATCGGCAAATACATCATCGGTCAAATTGTCGGGCTTGAACCATTTCGAGATGTAAATAGGGTGTAGCATACAGAAGAATTTCCCATAAGGGCCGGCCGCGATCCGATCAAAAAGGGAACTACTTGAAAAATCCGCTATGAATTGATCTTTGCTTTCGAAAACCGGAAGGCCGATTGCCGTTGCCCCAGCAAACCAATCAGGGTGTTCGGCAAGAAGTGACAGGGTAATAATTGCTCCCAATGAGTGGCCCACAATGACCGTTTGCCCCGTGTTGAACCCCTCTTTGACTATTATTTTTTCAAGTGCTTCCAATTGGGTCTTAAGGCTATAATCGCTTTGAGGTTTGGGGGAATCGCCAAAGCCCAATAGATCGACCAAAAGAAGGGTGTAAGTCCCGTTGATTTTGTCCAGATCCTGTTTCCAATAGTTTTTGGAACCGGCCAAGCCATGGATAAGGAGTAGTTTCTTTTCTCCAGAGCCCAGTACCTCATAGTTCAAAGGCATCGTTTCTGTATCGTATTCTGGAACCAAGGCCACTTTTAAATATTGATATCCGCCTACCAGAAATAATATCCCCAATAGGACCAGCGATATAACTGCTAGCATTTTGCCATATTTTATTGCGATTTTTTTCACTTCATTATTTCTGTTTAATTCTATACTGCCATTGCGAAGACCAAGTTCATAGATCAACACCCTTGGGTCTGTCTTCTAGCTGTTTTTTAAAATCAAAAACTCCATGGGTTTTAAGGACAGTTTGATAAACAATGGGCTGTCTTCGCCATCGTATTTCTTCCGTATTTTGACCCTGCCGCTCCGTCCAAAGATGTATTTCATATAGGTTGTTTCTTTGTTGATTGCTGCGTCTATCATTACATATTCTTCCTTTGAATCGACAGGTGATGCATTGTATGCTATTGTTATTTCGTCGTGAAACAATATCCGCGAAAAAACCAGTAAGCATTCCGGACAATTCGGATAATGAAAATGTATCCCATCGGTGGAAGTTTCCCTGAAATACATCCTACCAAATTTCAATGCTCCTTCTTTTTGCCGCAGATGTGCCAAAACCGAAATTTTGGAATAGATGAGGGACTCTTGATTAAGCGCATTCGATACGTTGTCATCGGGATTAAACATTCCCTCTCTTATGTACCTGTCATCATTACCATTTCCTGTAAATCCCTGTTCGGTACCGTAATACATACAGGGGGTCCCAAGGGCACAGAGAAGAAAACTCATGCCACCAATAATTTGTTCTGGAGAGGTCTCGAAACCGAAGCGATGTTTAAAATCCATGCCCACTTGGTCGTGGTCATCGATATAAGTCACCAAAAAGTCACCATATTCGCCACGATTCAGGGCATTTTGTTGCAGTGCATCATACCGCTCGATCAATTTACTAGGTGAGGATACTCCTTTTATGACATCGGCCAGCACGCTGTGCAAGGGATGATCCAGAACCGAATCCAAGCCATAATACACGTTTTGGTCGTGGGAAGCACGCAGTATTTTAGGGCCTATGTACGGATTGCCCAACTCATCGTTCCCGATGATTTCACCGAACAGAAAAAAGTTTCGCTTGCCCAGCGAATGTGCATACTCCCGTATCAATGAACAAAAACGACTGATGGCCGGGCCATGCATGTGTTTTACGGCATCCAGTCGAAACCCATCGACATCGGTCTCGCGTATCCAATAGCAATGAATGGCAATCAATATGTCCTGTACTCTTCTACTCGCAAGGGATTCGTCGTTCCTAAAAGTTTTTAAGGTGAAAAAATCCCCTTCCTTGGTCTCGGGGTATCCATCAAAATTAACGATCTGCCCTTTTCGGTTATAGACTTCGGGATCTTTTAATTCCACTGGGAGCGGCTTGTCTTTATCTCTCCATGCTCCAAAAGGAAACTGCAGTCCGTTAAAATAGTAATAGTCATTATCATCTGGATAGGACCAATTATCCCCGGAATGATGTAGAACGATGTCTAAAAACACTCGCATATCCAGCTCATGTGCCATTTCGACCAACTGTTCCAAATCGGCCTTGGTTCCCCACCGTTTATCAACATCGAGATAATTTTGAATGGCGTACCCATGATAGGCTTCGGGATTGTTTTCAAATACCGGACTTAACCAAATGGCCGTGCAGCCCAGATTTTTGATATAATCCAAATTTTCAATGATTCCTTTGATCGTTCCACCAAAATTGCGCTGTAGTTGCTCGGCATTTCCAAAGCCGGTATGCCGGATTTTAAAATTCAGTGGCTTTCGTTCACTGCTATCGTGAAACCGGTCCACCAAAAGAAAGTATATGAACTCTTCCCGCCATTCGCGATGGCAGTTTATCCAGTATTCTTTACCGGGTTTTGGGGAAAAATCTATGTCTTTAATTGATTTCATGTATTTTTTTTGTCTTAAAAAACCACTTTCTTTAGGGGTGGTCACGTTCTCTTGGCCCTACATTTATCCGCTCATACATTTAATGGCGAGGCCCGTTCTACCACAAAGGGCGGCAAGTAGGCACGAAGTTCACAAAGAATGCTCCGTGCCTACCCGGTGAACTCTGTTTTTCATCCATCAGTTTGCCCCCTATTGGGGTTTTTCAAAAGCCACCTTCCAAAAAGGTGTGATTTCTATTTTGTTATGCAATACTAATGTTATGGTCTAAATAAACACTCTGGACCAACCTCAATAGCTCTACTCCTTCACCTAACGGTTTTTGAAACGCCTTCCTTCCCATAATCAAACCAGAACCGCCAGCTCGTTTATTGATGACAGCAGTCGTTATCGCTTCGGCAAAATCGGATTCGCCTTTGGAACCACCACCTGAATTGATCAAGCCTATTTTGCCCATATAGCAATTTGCCACTTGCAAACGGCACAAGTCAATAGGATGATCTGTGGTCAAGGTTTTATACATGTCATCATCATATTTTCCAAATCCTATGTCCTTAAATCCAAAATTATTGGTCGGTAATTTTTGTTTGATGATGTCTGCCTGAATGGTTACGCCCAAATGATTGGCCTGTCCTGTTAAATCGGCAGCGGCGTGATAGTCTTCTTTTTCGATCTTAAATGCATCATTGCGTGTATAACACCATAAAATGGTTGCCATTCCCAGATTGTGGGCTTCTTCAAAAGCTTCGGCAATTTCCTTGAGTTGTCTGTTGCTTTCCTCCGAACCAAAATAAATGGTGGCACCAACGGCAACAGCTCCCATATCCCAAGCGGCCTTTACCTTGCCAAATAATGTTTGGTCATATTTATTGGGATAGGAGAGAAGCTCGTTATGGTTGATCTTTACAATAAATGGTATTTTATGGGCATATTTTCGGGCATTCAAGCCCAAAACACCAAATGTGGAAGCCACACCATTGCAACCGGATTCAATAGCGAGTTTTATAATGTTTTCGGGATCAAAATAGTCCGGGTTTTTATAGAATGAAAAGGAAGCACTATGTTCAATACCTTGATCGACGGGTAGGATACTTAAATAACCGGTGCCTCCCAGATTTCCGTGGTTGTACAATTGGGCAAGGCTTCGAAGTACCTGTGGATTTCTGTTGCTATTGGTGAATACCTTGTCAAGACTATTCCTGCTGGGTGTTTGCAACTCATCCTTTGTGATTTTTTCGCAAACGTGATCCAAATAGAAGGATGCTTTTTCCCCTAAAATAGCTACTATATTTTCGTTTGTTTTCATCTTAATTGGTTTACTTGATTCCTAAACTTTCATTGGTTTTAGAAATGGATATTACTGCATCCGTTTCAATACCTGTAAGTGCCCGTATCGCATCAATGGTCTCGGGGATCACGATCGCTTGGTTGTCCACCACATAGGCATAAAAAAGTTCATCGCCCACTACTTTCAGCATATCTTCCCAAAGGGCTACTTCATACATATCGCCCCAAGGCCGTCCCATATCCAGGAACATTTCCTTGATGGTATTGTTTGAAACCAACCCTTGGTCGTAATGGATCAGTTTAATACGGCTAGAGGTTCTAAAGGCGTTCAGCACGTCTTCCTTAGTGGTTTGTTTTTTTAGTTTCACATTCCAGTAATGCATGTGGCTCAAGGTTTCAGGCACTTTTACTGCTGAAGTAATGACATTTAAATCAGGGTCCACACTTTGGGCATCGGGCCCTTGGTGGCTCGGGATGTCTTTTTCGGGTACCATGGTGTTCATAATACCACCTAAATGGCTTTCCCACGGATCGGTCGCTCTTCTTAAAAGGGTTCCTCTGGCATAGTCAAGTAGCCCTGCTCTTTTTAAGGCGCCTAGGGTCCTTAATATAGACGTCGTATTACAAGAGACTACGCGAGTAGCACCCAGATTTAAAGCGGTTTTATAATTGGCTTCTGCACTAAATGAATGACCTGTCGTGGTGTGTTTTTCACCACCCTGGACAATAAATTTGATGCCTTTGGTTTTATAGATGGCCACATTTTTTGCGGCTATATTTTTCGGGGTACAATCTACCACAAGATCCACTTTGGCAAGAAGTTCTGCCATATCGCCTTTTACGGAAATGCCAGCAGCTTTCATGGTTTTTTGGGCCTCTGGTGTCGCCGCATAAATGGCATAGCCTTTTCTAACGGCGTTCTGAATGCGCCAATCATTGATGACATCGCAAACCCCTACAAGGTTCATATCTTCCTGTAAATTGATGGCATCCGCTACTCGTTTGCCAATGACGCCATATCCTACTAATGCTACATTTTTCATTTTCTTTTTAATTTAATTAATTAATATTATGTTATTGTTTCAATAAGTTTTTTTCTGATGGATTTCGATTTTAAGGTATATTTACCAGCCTCTATCAATAAGGGGCGAAATTTTCCGGCACCGACCAATGTGTTCAAAATTTTATGGTGTCTATTTTGTAACCGGACCAGTTCATCTATTTTTTTGCTGTGATAATTTTTATCAAGTATCAGTTTTCCAATTTCCTCTCCACTCACCAAGGCTTGATAGATGCCTTCGCCAGTCAGTCCAGAGGCAAACCCACCTGCATCGCCTGCCAGATAAACATTTTCTTCAAAATGATAGCCCTTAAAATCGCCGTTTATGGGGAATGCTTCATATTTGCCCCTGCTTACATCAATACCGTATTTGTTGAGCCAATCGTTAAAATTTTTTGTCAACCGTTTTGATGAAATCACACGTGGGTTGCCCATACAGCCGACAGATACATAATTGTTGTGCGGAAAGATCCAGGCATACCAAGCCGAAAACAGTTGGGAATCAAAATAGACTTCAAGATCTTTATATTTGGTTTCTGGAATAATATACTGGATGGCAATATCTGCTTTGCCCGAAGCCAATTTTAAATACCTTCTTACCAAAGAACTGGCGCCATCTGCACCGACCAAATGCTTATAACCTATTTTTTTTCCGTTGATCAGCACGTGATCACTTGTGATTTTTGACACGGTACAATGAGTCTTTACGGTGATATTTGTGAATTTTTTAAGTTGGCTTAACTGCCACTGTCCCAGTTCCTTTCTGTTTATGGTATAAATAAAATCGGCATCATCTTGCAAATAAAATAATTTGTCTTTATGGTACATGTGAATTTTGTCATACTTAAATTCTACCAATCGATCTGGAAGGTTTAAATGCGCAATGCCTTTGACCGTTAAACCTCCTGCGCAGACTTTTGGGCCGATTACATTATTTCTTTCGGCAACCAATACCTTTAAATGGGTCCCACCCAATTTTTTGGCACAGTTAAGACCTGCAGGTCCTGCCCCTACAATTATTACATCAAATGTATCTTGATTTATGATTGCTTTATCCATTTATTCCATTCTATAAAACGTTATGATTACCCACAACAACAGCCACCAGATTTTTTTGGTTCATCGGTCTCTTGGGTTCCGGCGACACCATAATTTCCAGCTTTTGATAAAACCGCCTGCAATTGTTCTGTACTAATGGCGTTATCTGCTTGTATAACCGCTTGCGGTGGGGTCAGGTTTACCGATACTGATTTTACCCCTTCTATTTGACCCAATGCTTTTTCAACGGTCTTTGCACAACCGCCACAGGTCATTCCTTTAATTGCTACTTGTTGTTTCATGATCTTGATTTTTTAATTGTTAATGTTCTTTATATATATACTCCCTTGTCCAGGGCATTTGATTGTTAGCCCCTTTTGAAAACACTACTTGATGTACGTCTATTTTGGCATAATGGAATGCTGCGGCACAGGCATTCAAGTAGAGTCTCCACATTCGTATAAACGACGTATCAAACATGGGTTTAATTTTATCCATGCTGTCCTCAAACCGTTTTGCCCAATGCATCAGGGTTTTCATATAGTGAAGCCTTAAACTTTCGGCATCAATGGTATGGAATCCCAAATTTGCAGCTATGTACAATTCTTCCCTAAGGGTAGGGATGTAACCACCCGGAAAGATGTACTTACCAATAAACCCATTGACTTCTGTTTCCAACAAATCTGTAATATTGTGCAATAAAAACAACCCAGAATCTTTTAATACGGTATGTACGTTTTTAAAATACAGTGATAAATTTGTTTTACCTACATGTTCCGCCATGCCGATACTGACCACGCGGTCGAACTTTAGACCGCTCTTTTCCAAATCCCTATAGTCCATTAGTTTCACGGTTACCAGATCTTGCAGATTTTCTTCCTTGATTCTTTCACTTGCTTTTTTGAACTGCTCTTGGCTCAATGTAATGCCCAACACCTTCACGTTATATTGCTTTGCAGCCTCAATAGCCAAATATCCCCAACCACAGCCAATGTCCAAAAGGGTTTGACCTTCTTGAAGGTTAAGCTTTTTTAGGATGTGGTGAATCTTGTTCATCTGGGCATCGTACAGACTGTCCGTTTCGGTTTTAAAGTAGGCGCACGAATAGGTCATGGTCGGGTCCAGCCATAATGCATAAAAATCGTTTCCTATATCATAATGCTGCGCGATGTCGCGTACTGATTTTTTTTTACGGTTACGCCCGTAGTTTTCAAACATTTTCAATAGTTTGCTTTCGTTTAGGAAACTGGTTTTATTGCGCAACATACTTTCAATAATTTCCTGTAAGTTGCCAATAAGCTCAATATCTCCCGACATATACGCTTCGCCCAAAGCAATGCTCGGATCGGCCAATAATTTTTTCTTACTGGGAAAGTTGTGGATTGCAATTTTGAATTTGGATTCGCCTTCCCCGATCTTGTAGGTTTCCTTATCCCAAAACACAACCGTAAATGTTTTATCGCTTATGTTTTTCAAAAAAGCCTTTACAAGAACTTTATCGATTGTTTTTATCACTGCCATTATATTCTATGTTTGATTTTTCTTGAACTTTTAATCAATTTTAGGGTTTAATTCCCCGACGCTTGCGTCGAAATAAAAAAGGAATTTCTATTTGATACCTCGCGCCCTTGGGTCGAGGTAGTTCATTTGCTATTTTTTTGATATTGGTTCAAGATTGGATGCTTTAGGTTTAACAATAGCATTATTATTTTTAAAATTCCTGATAATCACCCTATTGCTTTTTTCATAGCTAAAATAACTTACCGTCCAATTGAAACCGACCATCAACCTGTTCCTAAAACCACTTATGGACATGAGATGCACGAAAGACCATAGCAACCATGCAACATAGCCAGCAAATTTGAATTTGCCCAAATCTGCTACGGCTCTACGTTTACCTACGGTTGCCAAGGATCCTTTATCGGTGTACTTAAAAGGCTTTAAGGGTTTGTTGCCAATGATTTTCAAAAGAGAATCCCCAAGATATTTCCCTTGTTGTATGGCTGGCTGTGCTACTTGTGGGTGCCCTTTGGGTGTATTTTCTGAAATGAGGGCCGCTATGTCCCCTATGGCAAAAATGTTTTCATATCCTTCTACCTTTAAATTGGGGTCTATTTTGATACGATTACCGCCAACGATATGGGATGCATCAATGCCGCGTGGAAACTGTCCTTTTACACCAGCCGTCCAGATTAGGTTTTTCGCTAAAATGGTCTTGCCGCTTTTGGTGGTAACTATAGTGCCATTATAATCACTCACGACTTCATTGAACAGCACTTTTACATTGAGGCGTTCTAAATATTTCAAGGTCTTTGAGGAAGCTTTGTCAGACATCATGGCCAATAACTCTCCAGCGGCCTCCACCAGATAAATATTCATAATAGAAGAAGGGTATTCCGGGTAATCCTTTGGAAGGATATATTTGCAGAATTCTGCTAAAGCTCCTGCCATTTCAACACCAGCGGGACCACCGCCCACGATTACAAAATTGGTCAGGGCATCTCGCTCGTTGTCGTCACAGGTAATGGTGGCCTGTTCCAGGTTTTGCAGCATCATGTGGCGGATGTTCAGCGAATCGCGAATATCTTTCATCCCCAAACCGTTGGCCTTTACACCTTCCATTCCAAAAAAATTGGTTGTCGTTCCCGTTGCCAATACTAGGTAATCGTAATGAATGGCTCCTTTGTTGGTTATAATTGAATTTAAAGAGGGTTGAATCTCTTCAACTTCCGCCAAACGGAACACCACATTTTTGTATCCATTGAATTGTTTCCTGAAAGGAAAAACAATACTATCAGGTTCCAAAGCACTGGTAGCCACTTGATATAACAAAGGCTGAAATTGATGAAAGTTGTTTTTATCGAATAAAACCACCTGAACCGCTTCGTGTTTCAGTTTTTCCACCAAGGCCAAACCAGCAAATCCCCCTCCAATAATAACTATACGAGGAAGTTTGGTTGCTGGCAAGCAAATGGTGTCTTCTATTTTACATGAATTATGGTCCATGCCATTTGACATTTGGTTATTCATCATTTTACTTTGTTGTATTATCTGGTTTTTTGCGCACAATCAATACAGAACAGGAGGCATGCATTGCTACCGACTGCGAAACAGAACCCAACAAAAAGCGTGAAAAGGCTCCATGACCTTGCGAACCAACCACTATTAAATCGGCTTCAAAGGTTTCTGCTTTTTCCAAAATGGCACTTTTTGGAAGACCGCTAACCACAGCGGTTGTTATGTTTAGTGTCCCATTTTTACTTTTTAAGGCTTTAGCGGCACTCGAAACAATGTTTTCAGCCGATTTACGTGCATTGGATTCTGCTTCTTCATAATAGTTTCCAAAAGAGCCACCCAATGGAACGGGTCCTGGAACCGCCATCATGGGATTCTCGAATACATTTAGAATACAAACTTCGGTTTTGGATGGCAAGGGCATCCTAGCAAGTTCGCCAATGGCCAACTTGCTGAAGTCGGATCCGTCTATGGCCAATACTATCTTCATCATCATTTTAAATCTTTTAATAATTAAGAGTTGCCTACACTTTATTTTTATTCATGAATGTTAAGGCATCATTATTGGTTGCGAAATAAAAAACAATTCCAGTATTCTTGTCTTGTACAATAACTGCTGAAGCCTTGTCAACTTTATCGTTGGAAAGTGGGTTACTGCCAAAACGGACATCATTTATGTTTTTCTGTAGTTTCTCTACACAATCTTCACAACAGCCGTAATAGGTGGTGCCTTTAACATCTATGGCTATTTGTGGTATGCCCATAAACCTATCGTTGACCATACAGACTTTGTCGTTGGGTACAATTTCAAAGTTTTGGGCCAATGTAATGTCGCTGTTTGTTTTTTGAGGTGTTTCAACCATGGTTTGAGGTGTGCTTCCTACGGGTTCTTTTTTCTTATTGGAACAAGAAAAAAGCAATAACGAGAGCAGTAAAAGCATTAACACACCAATGGATAATTGGTATATTTTACCCATTGGGTTTTTAAGTGTAGCAATTTGAGTGTTACCGTTTTTTTGATTTAAAGTTGTCTGTTTCATTTTTTATGGTTTTAATTTATTAATTATGGGATTCTTCTAATTTTATTAGTTTTCGCCAATACAAGTGCTCGTATAGACCAGACCAGAACATTCCAAAAGTGAAGGCGAAAAGCAATTCTTCTATGGGGATCCCCAAAATAAGAATATGGGTCAGGTTATCAAGATTCCAATACAGCTCTACATATTGTGGGTAGAATGGAAGGATACTACCAAAATAAATGAAGTACAGTATTGTAAACAAGATTCCACCAACCCATATTTTTCCTTTTAAATCGGGGCGACAGTATAGGGTTGCCAAACCACCAAAAAACATGGCCATACTACCACAGTAAATATGGTTGAGCGATGTAAAAATGGCTAGGACAAGGAATATGATTGCAGGTACAAATAGAATATAAATATGCCAACCATGTCTTTGATGGCTCCGTTCGGTATTTGGTATTTCGGCAAGGCTCCGTTTAAAAATAAGATTGTAGAGCACTGTGCCTATACCTCCAATTGCGAAAGAAAATATCAGGCTTTCAATATCAAATTCTGTTCGTTCTGCCAAGTTGAACAAGGATGGCGGAAACCAATATTCGGGCACGAACAGTGGCTCTGTTAAACCAAAGGGCAGTGTAATCAAGCTCATTTTGAGCATTTCTTTTCTAACCCCTTTTTTAGCTAAATAAATAACTGCCCAGAGAGCCAAAATAATAAGCGACCATATAAACCAGACGTATTGCATCATTTTATAATTTTTGGGTTTTTAAATAATCCACTGTTTCTTTTACGGTTAAGGGATAGGTAGCATTGCCTGTTCGCACATAAAAAGTAGTGCTTGCCCCATCGTTAACATATACTGGTTCATTGGATGGCTCAATGTCTATAACACAAATGTCTTTTTCGTCCAAAACATAAAAAGAAACATGATTGCGAAAACAGGCTTCACGACCCAGTTGGGTAGAAATAATCCTAAAAATTTCACGTTCATAACCGTCCTTGTTTTTATGTTTAAGGGTAAGAAAATCCTTTTCAAGACCTAATACATTCCCTTCATCATCCACACCAATGAGCAGTTTTCCGCCTTTGGCATTCATAAAGCCTACAATGGTTTTTGCGATGACCTTTTCAAGTTCTCTATTGGTGATGTTTTTGTTATAATCATAGCGTATTGATGATTTGAATTCTATGCGGTCATTTTCGCCATTCTTGACAAGCTGAACAATATCCCTTTGCAATAACCGCTGTTGGGTGCCTATTAGAATATTCTTGTTTTTAATTTCAATCCAAAAAAAGCTGGAAACCAATCCTAAAACAGCTCCAAAAAGTGTTAGTAAACCACCCATTCCCCTCATATTAAAGCTGAACGATTCCTTGAAGCGTTCACTGAAAATTTCTTGAAATTTAGAAAAAGAAAAGGGCGTACCACTAAATTCAAACCAATAGAGAACCATGGTAAAGGGGTGTAACAAAAAATAAAATATTCCCGCCCCAATCACAATTTGGATCACTATTGTTTTAATAGGTTGTGCCGTGTTGTTCATTTGTAATTACTTAATATAATTATATTCTAAATTTAATAGGTCCTTGGGTTCCTAAACGGTATGTTAAATAGTTTATTAAACAAATAAACCAGAGCCAATTGAGTTCGATATTTTTGTTGTCAAACACAGTTTAGTAAAATTAGATTATTGCGTTTACAAGAACCCAATTGGGCCAGTTAAATTTGCGTTAAATATGCATAGAAACCATTCTTGGATTGGCAAGAAATGTTGATGCCGCTACTAGGGTCAAAAAATTTCCTATGGTTGCCTTTTTTTGTTATTTCGTTTTTATTTGAGCGTTATAAAAAGCACCAATACAGGCCCCAATAAGCCATCCTATTATAAAGGTTTGCACAATGCCAAAGAACGCTTCCAGTAATGGTACGTCCATTCTAATTATTTTACTAATATCCAAACCGTGTATTAGGCTATTGAAAAAAGTAATCGTTCCTTCCTGGCCTGCAGTTGTCATTACAATCATACAGCCTAAATAAATTAGGGCACCTGTGAGACCGAAGGCGAAACCTAGTTTTTTTACGTTAAATCGATTCATGATTCCTTAATTTTTTGAGTTTAACATCTTTTTTGATTCTTCAAATTCTTCCTTGGATATTTCGCCTTTCGCAAAGCGTTTTTTTAAAATATCCAGTGGGCTTTCTTTCTTTGTTTTTTGATAGGGGATATCTACCGGGATAAAGAAAATCCAGGCTAGAAAGATGATCCAGATAATCCACCATATAAAGTGCATGCCGCCATAGTAATTCATAATATCAGGTTTTTTTTGATTATTACTGTTTTAGGACTTTATGTCCGAGTTTAAAATCTTTTTTGATTCTTCAAATTCTTCCTTGGATATTTCGCCTTTCGCAAAGCGCTTTTTTAAAATATCCAATGGGCTTTCTTTCTTTGTTTTTTGATAAGGTATATCTGTGGGAATAAAGAAAATCCAGGCTAAAAAGATAATCCAGATAACCCACCATATAAGGTGCATGCCTCCAAAATGGCCGTCGTAAAAGTGCATAATGTTTAGTTTTAAAGATTAGATTTATAGTTTAAAATATTTTTAGATTCCTCAAATTCTTCCTTGGATATTTCGCCATTCGCAAAGCGTTTTTTTAAAATATCCAGTGGGCTTTCTTTATTTGTTTTTTGATATGGTATATCTGTGGGAATAAATAAAATCCAGGCTAAAAAGATAATCCATATAATCCACCATATAAGGTGCATGCCTCCAAAATGTTCGTTGTAAAAAGCCATAATTTTAATTTGTTATTAATTTATTTCTGTGATGGTATAGCCATTGAGATTATCGAGTTGCTTTTGCAATTCATCTACTGAAAGCGCTTTCTTCATTGTGATTATTGTTGCTCCTTTTGGTGCTAAAAAAATCTCTATTTTTTCTATTGCTGGATGTACTTCCAAAGTTTTTTTTACTCTCGTAACACAGCCTCTGCAACCTATACCGTCTATATGAAATTTATGTTTCATTGCATGGTGTTTAATGGTGATGATGCCCTTTGTGGTCCTCTTTAGGTGCCGTTTTAGGTGTTTTTTTACCGTGTTCGTGCTCCTTTTGCTCATCTTGAGAATGATTGTGTCCGCCATGGCCATGCGAACCGTGGGGCATAAATAGGTGAATGGCGAACATTAGGATTATAAAGGCAAAGAGCCCGTTATATCCCGTGATACCCAAAGCGGGAGCGAAAAATATTAGTAGCAGCGGTAACCCACAGCCAATAACCATCCATATCCAGTGATTTTTTTTCATTGTTTTTGCTTTTAAGTTGTTACTGTTTAATGATGGCTGGCATGGTCGTCTTTGGTTGTTGGATCCATCTTATCCATTCCCTCCATGTCCATTCCCTCCATGTCCATTCCTTTGTCGCTCATCATTTTTTTGCAGGATTCCATACAATCTTCGCTCATCATGCCTTTTTTGTGCATCATTTTCATCATGGTGGCCATCATCTTGCCGTCCTTCATCATTCCGTTCATCATGGAGTGCATCATTGGTTTGTTGCCCATCATTCCCTGCATCATATTTTTTATCATCATGCTATCGTTCATCATCATTTGCATGCTTTCTCCTTGCATCATGGCGCCCATCATTTTTTTGTTTCCTTGCATATTCTCCATAAATTCTGTCATAAATTCTTGGTTTTCCGCAAATGTTTTGATGACTTCACTCCTTGTTTCGGGATTTTGAAGCATCGCTTTCACGTCGGTTTTCTGGTTGCAACTGGTTAAGCTTAAAAGCCCAATTGCAGATAAAATAATTACTAGTGTTCTCATAATATATAGTTGTTTTTATTGAGTTAAATGTTCATTTTTATAAAACGTATTCCCAATAACCCATTTAACATAGTTAAGGGAATGTGTTAATAGCATTAATTGGCAGATTTGATAAACCCAAAAATCTTACTGGCTTGTTCTTCGGTTATATTTGCCCGTACTCTCATGTGCAACGCAATGGTGCTCCAATCGGTATCATTATAATCTGCGGGAGATGGCGCCAAATGGCATCTGTTACAAGTTTCTCCCCACATTTGAGCCCCGGATTTTTCAATTTTAAAATCCTCTTCAACATCTGTTGCAGCGGTATATGTGCTTTTGGTTGAAGAGCAGCCCACTATCATTGCCCCTGTAATAAAGAGCATAGTACCTGTGATAAATATTTTATGTATTGTTTTCATGATTTTTTAATTTTTATAAGTGATTTATTAGAATCCAATTGCCCAATGAATGAAAAAGCCGTTGATTGTGCCACTGCTGCCATGATGGCCACCTACGGTATCAGTGGTTTGATAGGCCACTTTTATCACAGATCTCCAAGTTAGCCAATAATTTAATCCGATAGCGTATTGATCGGATTGTTCTTCCCATTCGGCACCTTTTGGTGCATTGAAATTTGAATATCTCCCAACAAGTTCCAGTTTTTTCATAAAATCACTACTGGCCATGGTTGGGCGATAGCTTAATTGCGTGTAAAAAGAGTTACTCCTATTATTGAAGGTGTATTCTTCTTCAATTCCGTTTACATCAACTTTAATATAGGTGGCATTGTCAATCTTGGAATTGTTATATTGTCCTTTAATATCTATAAAGCCAGCTAATTCAGTAATTTGTTTTACAAATGAAAAATCAATGGCATATAAAAATGCCCCAACGTTTTCATATTTTGAATCGGCGGCACCTGTTTTATTGGTTGAGTACGCTGAAAACCCAACTTCTGTGGAAGAATCAGAAAACGGCAAGAGCCCTAACCTACCTCCAAAAGCTTTGCCGGTATTGTTGTCTTCAAAATTTCGAAACATAAGCATCCCTGCTTCTTCAGGTACGTCACTGCCGTCCTTTAATCGAGGGCCATTGGTAGAATAGACCGAATAATTAAGTGTTGGTCCTCCAAGATCAAAAGCACCTCTTAATTCAACACCAACTCCAGAACCCGGCGCAATGTCACCATGCCCAATGGCCAGTGGTCTAGTGGGCAATCTATTGATCCATGCAGGATGTAACCGTTCCATGAAAGTTCCCAAAGGCAAGAAAAATTTACCCGCCCTAACGGTCATGTTTTTGTTTAAAACATACATAACATTAGCATACTCAAGCCCTATGGCCAGCTCGTTGCCTTCCAATGCAAATTCCAATTCAGATTCAAACATGAGCTTATCTGAGTGCTTAAACAGGATAATGGGTGCAAACGCAGAACCAACATACGATGATTCGGTGTCGCCATCACTGCTCAAAGAGTTTAAACCTGTATGGCCATAACCCCTTATCATAAACTGTGTTTTGCTTGGCTTATAGCCTTTTCTTAACAAAGCGGCTTCCACCAATGAATCTATTTCATTGCTCTTGTTGTCTTCTTGAGCCATTATAGTACCAGTTGCAATAAATAATGACAGCATTAAAATAATTTTTTTCATCATATTAGTTTAAGTTAATTATTTATTTATTTTTGAATGTCCGTAATTTGTCATAAGTCTGAAAATATAATAATTCTGTCATTCCGACAAAGGAGGAATCCCATTGGTTTTCAATAGATTCTTCATTTCGTTTCACTCCATTCTGAATGACAAAAATGGTATTATGAATGAATATGGACATCCAAAATTTATTTTATTGAATTATTTAAGTGTTCTTATATAATTAATAATTTCCCAACGTTTGTTTTCAGGAATTGAAGCTTTGTAGGAAGCCATTGGAGCGCGTCCTTCGGCTATTTTCCAGAAAATTGCACCGTCTGATTGAGATTGTACTGCTTCACTGGTCAAGTTGGCCGGTTTTGGGGTCAATCCTGCCCCTCCCATACCATCGCCTTTTCCTTTGGGGCCATGGCATACAATGCACAGCACCTTGTAAAGTTTTTTTCCAGACGCAGTGGCATTGGCATCTCCTTTTAGAGGATTTATTATTTTGTCTGCACTGGCAGGTGCCACCCATTTTTTTTGCTGCACAGGGATGTAGTTGTTTTTGGTTGGATTTGTAAAGCTTGCTAACAGTGCAAACAATAACCCTGTACATGTGATAGTAATTAAAGATTTTTTTTCCACCATTTTTTCATTTTTAAAAGTTAATAATATTACGTGTATGGCAGATTCTTTATCTGCATAACTTTCATTATTATTTATATAATTTCATCATAAAAGCTCCGTTTCCAGTTTTCTGTGTTTTTATAGTCGGTCATGCTCATTCCCACAACATCTTTAAATTGACGCGAGAGGTGGTTAACACTACTATAGTCCAATAGGTAACCTATATCTGAAAAAGAGTGCTGTTTTAGTTGGATGAGTTCTTTTGCCTTTTCAATTTTCAGTTTTATAAAGTACTTTTCAATAGTGGTCTTTTCATTGGTAGAGAACATTTTGCTTACTGTCTTGTAGTCACGATTTAATGCTGAAGCCAATAATTCTGAAGTTTTTACTTTAATATTTAGAGGTAGTTCTTGCAATTGCTCAATTAAGATTATTTTGATTCTTTCCACACACATTTCTTCCTCGCTTTGCACAATTTCAAATCCATTGGAAAGAAGCGTATTTGTAACCTTACCTATAATAGTACTATCTGTTTCATTCGTGTTATCTATTAAAAGCCGTCCCAATTCTAATGAAAGAACGGGTACTCCCAACGCGTGCAATTCTTGTTTGATGACTTTCAGGCAGCGACTGCAAACCATGTTTTTAATCCAAAATTCTTTTGATGTGCTCATTGTAATCAATATATCACAATTTGGTTGTTAGATATAACTCGTTAATTATCAAGACTTAACGAAGAAAGAGCATTGGCATAAAACGTGTTGTAAAGGTTGCGATCCAACAACAATTAGCCAAAAACGTACTGCTTACAATGTAATTGGCAGATTGTAAACAATACACCACTTGATGAAAATCAAATTAAGTAGGTCTTGTGCAGAATTTGTATATCCTCGGTTAGCAAGGGTGGTCTATATTGTTTAAAAGGCACTATGTTTTTTTCTAAACCTTCAAATAAATTTTGGTGAGTGTAATAAAAGGTGTTAAGAAATACAATGGTCTGGCTCTCAAATTCGTTCTTGGTGGTTTCGAAAACAGTATCAGCTTGTTTAACAAAGGTATAACTGCTACAACAATTTTTTTCTTGGAGTGAAGAACAGTTTTTAGTTGAAAAGTCTTTCTTCTCTTTGCAAATCTTCGCTTTACTAAAAAAAGCCATATCTACCAATTTATTGTAACAGTAGTGCGTATCTGCCGTAAAGGAAGAGGTTGTAAGCAAGATTAAAGTCGCTAAACAGAAAGACACTATTTTGGTAAAAAAAGATTTCACAGTTTAAAATTAACAAATTTTGTTTAAAACTCAAATTGAATGTCCGTAATTTGTCATAAGTCTGAAAACATAATAATTTTGTCATTCAGACAAAGGAGGGATCTCATTGATTTTAATGGATTCTTCTTTTCGTTTCACTCCATTCTGAATGACAAAAATGGTATTATGAATGAATACGGACATTCAAAAACTCAAATATCTTTCTGAAAGTTGGAAAAAAACATGATATATATCATATAAGGTATTTATTTTTACTCTTTATATTTGCGGCATATATCTGATTGATAGAGAACATGAAAAAAAACAGTATTGAAATTTTTGTATTTTAATACTGTTCCACAAAAAAGTGAGTATTTAATTTGTCTAAAAGAAATGTTAAATAAATTTAACATGTTAATAATTTTGTAGTTTTGTATCGAAAATGAAAAAAAGCTTGTTCAAAATATCATCTTTCTTAATGGCACTGTTGGTGCTGCTATCCACGTTATCATTTACGGTGGATATGCACTATTGTGGCGATATGTTGGTAAATGCAGCCATTTTCCATAACGCTGAATCCTGTGGGATGGATATGGAAGGCACAGTTTCGCATCATTCAGATATCAAAAATAAATGTTGTTCTAAAAAACAAATACATGTTCAAGGTCAAGATGAGTTGAATATATATTTTGACAAATTATCGATTCAACAACAACAGTTTGTGGCATTCTTTGTGGTTGCTTACGTTAATATTTTTGACGGTTTAGAAAAAAACATTGCGTCATTCGAGGCATACAAACCACCACTCGTTATGCGGCAAATCTACAAGCTTAACGAGACCTATTTAATTTGATTTTTAGACAATAACCCGTATTGTCCAATGGTTTTATGCCATTAGGATAGATTTTTATATTCGGTATTGTCGCAATACCAGTGTTTAATTGTTTAATTATCAAAATTTATGTTGAATAAAGCCATAAAATATTTTTTAGAGAATAAGTTAATAACCTTTATATTACTCCTCGCCTTTATTGTTGGAGGCATTGTAACAGCTCCTTTTAACTGGGAAACCTCTTTAATGGAGCGAAATCCAGTCCCTGTTGATGCCATTCCGGATATTGGTGAAAACCAACAAATTGTATTCGCAGAATGGGCAGGACAGTCCCCCCAAGATATTGAAGATCAAATAACCTATCCACTAACAACTGCTTTACTAGGTATTCCTGAAGTAAAAACAATTCGGAGTAATTCTATTTTTGGACTATCAAGTATCTATATCATTTTTAATGATGACGTAGATTTTTATTGGAGCAGGACCCGAATCCTGGAAAAATTAAACTCATTGCCACCAGGCACAGTACCCGATGCCGTAACGCCAGCGTTGGGGCCCGATGCAACTGCATTAGGACAAGTATATTGGTACACCCTTGAAGGTAGAGACACTAAAACCGGTAAACCTACCGGTGGTTGGGATCCTCAAGAATTAAGAACGATTCAAGATTTTTATGTACGCTATTACTTAACTGCTTCATCAGGCGTGGCAGAAGTTGCGTCTGTTGGAGGCTTTTTAAAGGAATATCAGGTTGAAATAGACCCTGATGCCATGAAAGCCAATAATGTTGATGTGAATATGATTATGAATGCCGTACAAAACAGCAACCTTGATATTGGCGCAAGAACATTGGAATTTAACAAAGCCGAATACCTAGTTAGGGGTTTAGGATATATAAAAAATTTAAAAGACTTAGAAGAGAGTGTTGTTTCCGTAAGAAATAATGTCCCTATTCGTTTAAAAGACGTTGCAAAAATACAATTTGGCCCTGCTGGACGTAGAGGAGGATTGGATAAAGGCGGCGTTGAAGCGGTGGGTGGTGTTGCTGTAGCACGATATGGTGCAAATCCTCTAGAGGTTATTAAAAACATCAAAAATAAAATTAAGGAAGTTGCACCTGGGTTACCTTCAAAAACATTAGCCGATGGGACAGTTTCAAAAGTAACCATCGTACCATTTTATGATCGGTCAGGGCTCATTCAAGAAACGCTGGGTACATTAGAATCATCTCTTTCACACGAAATATTAATAAGTATTTTAGTAGTAATTGTTCTTGTTCTTAACCTAAGAGCGTCCGTTTTAATATCAATGTTACTTCCTGTTGGAGTGTTAATGACTTTCATTTTAATGAAATATTTTCATGTTGATGCAAATATTGTTGCGCTTTCGGGAATTGCCATTGCAATAGGTGTGATGGTTGATGTGGGCATTGTGTTTACCGAAAATATCATAAGGCATATGGAAATGCCCGAAAACGAAGGCGTAAAAGGCAAAGGATTAGTTCAATTAATTTATATTGCAACGGTTGAGGTCGCTTCGGCAATCATGACAGCCTTAGCGACTACTGTTGTAAGTTTTCTGCCGGTTTTTGCTATGCAAGCTGCAGAAGGTAAATTGTTTAGGCCTTTGGCATGGACCAAAACATTTGCATTAATGGCTTCATTGATAATTGGAATTATGTTTATTCCCGCAATGGCCCATATCTTATTTTCAATTAAATTGGATAAAAAGAAGACTAGCAGGGTATTTAATTCATTGTTAATTGGTTTTGGACTTGTTTTTTTAGTGGCGTATGGTAGTGTTATTGCCATAGCTTTAATTTTAATAGGCATAAATAATATATTAACCATTGTTCCTGAAAGAAGTTTATTCAAGAACAGGATTAAATTGCCATATTCAGAGAAAGTCGCAAATGTTGTTAATATTGTAATTACAGCTTTAATTGTTGTTTATTTCTTAACTATTGAGTGGTTACCTCTTGGTGCAGGAAACTCAACATTTGTTAACTTAATTTTTGTGACACTACTGCTATGTGTTATTTTAGGGCTTTTAATGGCTATTGTTCATTTTTACGTACCTATTTTAAAATGGTGTTTGGTAAATAAGTGGAAATTTTTAATGTTGCCTCTGTTTGTCCTCATTTTTGGTGCTGTAGCCTGGTTAGGCATTAATAAAACGTTTGGGTTTTTACCTAAACCTATCAAAAATACAGAGGTATGGGCAAGTTTAGAAAAAACATTTCCTGGTGTTGGGAATGAATTTATGCCTGCACTAAATGAAGGTTCTTTTTTATTGATGCCTACCACAATGCCTCACTCAAGTGTTACCGAAAACATGGAGACCCAGGCAAACCTAAATAGACATTTAATGTCCATTCCTGAAATTGAGTCTTCAGTTGGGAAATGGGGGCGTGTAAACTCAGCCCTGGACCCGGCACCAATATCCATGTACGAAAACACTATTAATTATGTGCCAGAATATTTACAAAATGAAGAAGGGCATAGAATAAGTTTTAAAGTCAATAAAGACGATGCTTTTGTTTTAAGAGATGGAACAACATATAAATATGGAGAAGATTCCTTTAGAAAGATTTCCAAAGATGAATTGATAGTGGATGAAAAAGGAGAGTACTTTAGACAATGGCGTCAAAAAATAAAAAAACCAGACGATATTTGGAATGAAATTGTTTCTCACACGAAATTCCCTGGGTTAACCTCTGCCCCTAAACTGCAGCCCATACAAACACGATTGATCATGTTGGCTACCGGGATGCGAGCTCCTATGGGTATTAAAGTGTTTGGGCCAAACTTAGAAACTATTGAAAAAGTAGGCTATGAGTTTGAAAAAATTCTTCAAGAAGTCCCTAGCATTAAAGCATCCACCGTTTTTGCCGATAGAGTAGTTGGTAAGCCTTATTTAGAGATGAAACTTAAAAGGCAAGCCATGTCGCGCTATGGCATAACCGTTAAGGACATGCAAATGCAGATAACGGCTGCTATTGGCGGTAGAATATTAACAACTACTGTTGAAGGTAGGGAACGGTTTCCAGTCAGAATTCGGTATGCTCGAGAGTATAGGGACAACCCAGAGGACATTAAAAAGATTTTAATACCAACACCTGCTGGCGTACAAGTGGAGCTGGGCGAGTTGGCAGATGTAACCTATGTAAGAGGACCACAGATAATTAAAAGTGAGGATACCTTTTTAACTTCATATGTAATATTTGATATGAAAGATGGTTTTGCGGAAACCAATGTGGTGGAAGATGCACAAGCACTTATTAAAAAGAAAATGGATTCGGGAGAATTTATGTTGCCTGATGGTGTAACCTATCGTTTTACAGGAAATTATGAAAACCAAATACGTGCTACAAAACGTTTGGCAATTGTAATTCCTATAAGCTTATTAGTGGTTTTTTTAATTCTGTTTTTTCAATTTAAAACAATTACCGCTTCAACTATTCACTTTTCAGGAGTTTTTGTGGCATTTGCAGGAGGCTTCATCTTAATCTGGTTGTATAGTCAACCTTGGTTTTTGGATTTTAACTTTGCGGGAATTAATATGCGGGATTTATTCCAAATACACACCATTAATTTGAGTGTCGCGGTCTGGGTAGGGTTTATAGCCCTGTTTGGGATAGCAACCGATGATGGGGTTATTATGGGTACGTATATTCATCAAACTTTTGAAGAAAATAACCCACAAACAATTGCAGAAGTAAGAGCTTCAGTTATTGAAGCAGGTTCAAAACGAGTTCGCCCTGCAATGATGACGGCGGCAGTCGCAATTATTGCATTACTTCCAGTTTTAACTGCCACTGGTAAAGGAGCCGATGTTGTTGTGCCTATGGCAATACCAACATTTGGAGGAATGACTATTCAAATCATGACTATGTTTATTGTTCCAATTTTACAATGTTTTTGGCGGGAAGGAGAAATTAATAAAAGGAATAGAAAAAAGTTAAAAGAATTAAATAGCTAAGATGAAAAAGATGAAAAACAAAGGTATATTTTTTAGCTTCTTTATATTGTTGCTTCTGCAGACGGCACAAGCACAACAAGAATTAGGAGATTATTTAAAAATTGCAGCCAATAATAATCCGGGTTTAAAAGCAAAATTCAACGATTATATGGCTGCCATGGAAAAAGTGCCTCAAGTAGGGACATTACCAGATCCAACTTTTGCCTTTGGGTATTTTATCCAACCCGCCGAAACGAGGGTTGGTCCACAAAGAGCAAACTTCAGTTTAATGCAAAGCTTTCCATGGTTTGGTCTGTTGAGCGCACAAGAAGATGTTGCTACCCAAATGGCTAAGTCCATATATGAAGATTTTGAAAACACAAAATCCAATATTTTCTTTGAGGTAAAAACGGCTTATTACAACTATTATTATATTGAAAAGGCCATAGAAATAACAATAGAGAATATAGAAATCCTGGAAGTTTTTAAACGCTTATCGTTGGTTAAAATTGAAGCTGGTACAGCTTCAGTAGTTGATGAATTGCGTGTAGAGTTAGAGCTGAACGATCTGGAAAATCAATTGAAACTGTTCTTGGACACAAAGGATGCAATGCAGATTACATTCAACAACCTGTTGGACAGGGAAGATATGGATGAAATAATTGTTCCAAAACTGTTGTGGCAGGAAGAAATACCTTTGGACCAGATGAAGATGCTCGATGAGATCTACGCATCAAACCATCAAATAAAAAGTATTGAGCACAAGCTTAATGCGTTTTTAAACCAGGAAATAGTTGCCAAAAAGGAAGGGCTGCCAAAGTTTACCGTAGGCGTAAACTACACCATAGTGGGCAACAATCCTATGTCAACGGCTTCGGATAATGGTAAAGATGTGTTTTTGTTTCCATCAGTTGGGCTTACAATACCTTTGTATAGAAAAAAATACAAAGCCTTAATTAAGGAAGCACAATTTAGACAGGAAGCCGAAATTTCAAGAAAAGAGGACAAAAAGAACACCTTAAGTTCGGTTTACGAAAACACATATAAAGATTTTAGTGATGGAAACAGGCGTATTGCGTTAAACATTAAGCAGTCTGAAATCGCTAAAAAAGTGTTGGACATTTTAATAGTGTCCTACTCCACAAACGCCAAGGACTTTGAAGAAGTGCTGCGTATAGAACGCCAACTGCTCAAATACGAGCTGGAACATCAAAAAGCATTAACAGATAAAAATGCTGCAGCAGCATTTATGGATTATTTAATAGGAAAATAAAATGAAAATCATGGAAAAATATAAAAAATATAAAATATATATCATAGCAGTGGGTATTTTAATACTCGGAATTATTTTAGGAAACGTGTTTTCTGGCAGTAAAACACCTATTGTTGTAAAAGAGGGTGAACACGAGTATATACAAGATCCTGTTACACAGCTTTGGACTTGTGCCATGCACCCTCAAATTAGGATGAAAGAACCGGGTAATTGCCCAATTTGTGGAATGGAACTTATACCAATGGAAACCAGCAGTGCCAATACTGAAACAATTGGTGAAGATGAAGTTGTTTTGAGTGAAGAAGCCATTCAGTTAGCGAATATCCAAACGTCTCAAGTTGTAAAATCAAATGCCATTAAAGAAATTCATTTATTGGGAAGAGTACAGCCCGATGAGCGAAAACTGTATTCTCAAGTGTCCCATATACCAGGTAGAATAGAGCATCTGTATGTTAATTTTACCGGTGAAAAAGTTTTTTTTGGACAAAAAATAGTGCGTATCTATTCCCCTGAATTAATTTCAGCCCAAAAAGAACTTTTTGAGGCTATTAAATCTAAAGATATCTATCCACAATTATATACAGCTTCGCGCAATAAGCTAAAATTATGGAAATTAAATGATACACAAATTGATGCTATAGAAGCTTCCGGAAAGGTAAAAGAAGAAATCGATATTTTATCTGACCATACCGGCTATGTTATGAAAAGAGATGTAGAGTTAGGTGATTATGTTAAAGAAGGAAGCGTTTTGTTTGATATTGCCAATTTAAGTACTGTATGGGTCATGTTCGAAGCTTACGAGTCCGATATTCAATGGATACATCTAAATGATGTATTTAATTTTACCATACAAGCACTTCCTGGTAAAACATTTAATGGAAAAGTTACGTATGTAGATCCTTTTGTTTCCGCAGCAACAAGGATTGCAAAAGTACGGGTTGAAGTAAATAATCCTTCAAATACACTCTTACCCGAAATGTATGCTACCGGAATTGTAAGTGCCAAATTGGCCAGTGTAAAAGATGCAATTATGGTACCTAAATCTGCCGTATTGTGGACAGGAAAACGTGCTGTGGTTTACGTAAAAGTTCCGCATGAAAAAACACATTCTTTTATGTACAGAGAAGTTACTTTAGGTGCTGATTTGGGAGAATACTATATTATAAAAGACGGGTTGATTGAAGGAGAAACCGTTGCCACAAATGGCGTGTTTAGAATTGATTCATCTGCTCAATTAATTGGTAAAAAAAGCATGATGAACCCAGAAGGTGGAAAGGTTAATTTAGGTCATGCTGGTATGGATATGGGCGGTGATAAAAAATCGGGTAGCGAAGACCATTCTAAAATGGACATGAGTAACGGAAAAATGGAAGATAAAACAGACCACTCTAAAATGGACATGAGTGACTCAAAAATGACAAGCAAAACAGACCATACCAACATGGAAAATGATACCAAGCACACAGACATGAACCTACGTATTGCAACAACCAATGCGTTTAAGGGTCAGCTAGAACAGGTGTTTAATGCGTACATTAAATTAAAAGATGCTCTGGCAAGTGATGACGGTAAGTTGGCAAGTACCACAGCAAAAGGGCTATTGAATGCCATGGAAAAAGTGGACATGAAACAATTGTCCAATCATGAAGCGCACAATCATTGGATGACCATTTCAAAAGAAATTTCTTTATCGGCAACTTCCATTTCAGAAATTTCAGATATAGAGAAACAACGCAGCCATTTTAAGCACTTGTCTGCACACTTGTCCAAAGGCGTAAAACTGTTTGGGGTCAATCAAATAGTTTACGAACAGTTCTGTCCAATGGCCGATAATAATAACGGCGCCTATTGGCTAAGTCTTGATAAGACTATCAAAAACCCATATTTGGGTCTTAAAATGCCCACTTGTGGAGACAACAAAACGGTAATTATAAAATAATAAACGATTTAAAAACAATAACTTATGGAAAATTTTAAATTAAAAACAGTAGCAATAATAGCTCTAGCAATAAGCCTGTCGAGTGGTGTTTATGCACAGCACGACCATAGCAATATGAACATGAAACAGGATGATCATGCTATGATGGATCACACCAATAGCATGGTAAAGTTTAGCGATAAAAATCTTACTAAAGCTTACATGCATTATACCATGATAACTGAAGCTTTAGTGGAAGCCAATTCTGAAAAAGCACAAAAAGCTTCTAAAATGCTTGTTGGGATATTAAATAAATACAAGAAAGCACCTGATACAGAAAAAGTGGCTGTAAAAATGGCCTCAAAGGATAATATCATGGATCAGCGTATTGTATTTGCCGAACTCACAAGAGCATTTGAGCCTTTGCTAAAGGACAACATCGTAGAAGGAGCAATATATAAAACCTTTTGCCCTATGGCAAACGATGGGGGTTCATTCTGGTTTTCCAATTCCAGCAAAATTGTCAACCCATATATGGAAAAAGACATGTCTAGTTGCGGTAGTGTTAAAGAAACCTTTCGACCTATGTAATTAATAGCAGAAGCTGGTTTACAAATTGTGTTAAAAGGCATTTTTAAGCCAGCTTAATTAATCAAAAAAAACTAAAGAAATGAAAGAATTAAAAGCATTTATCAGACCAGAAAGGCTAAATATTTTAGCGGAAAACCTCAAAAAATCACAGTATTGCTGTTTTACAGTTTTTGAGGGAGAAGGGGTAGGGGAATATACAGATCCTGAAACCAGTTACCCTAGTTTGAAATTTCCGTATTTACATAATAAGGTAATTAAAATAGAAATTGTATGTAATAAGGAAGAGGTAGATGAAATAATAGAAATTATAAAGAACCATGCACATACAGGTAAAAGGGGCGATGGGCTAATCTACGTGAGCAATATTGATTATAAAGTAAAAATTAGAACCGGAGAACGTACTAACAACAGTAACATGCATTCTCATAAAGAATAGAAATCATGACAAAACAAGTAATTATCACCATGTTTGCAACCATTGCTTTAATGAGCTGCAAGAATGAAACAAAGAAACCAGAAGTGGCTGAAACTAAAGTTGAAACCAAGGTTGAAGTCAAAAAAACAGAATCGGTACAAGACTATCAAGTAGGCTCTGAGGTCCCAAAGGAATTGGTGTGTATGGTAAACAACGCATTTATGTGGAAGCCCCAGATTCCAGTACCAGTAAATGGCAAGACTTATTATGGCTGTTGCGAAATGTGTGTTGGAACGTTAAATAATGATCAAAAGGCTAGAATAGGTAAAGATCCGTATAGCAATAAACCCGTTGATAAAACCGAAGCCTATATTGTGCTTATGGATAAAGATGGCAAGGTTGATTATTTTGAATCCAAAGAAAACTACTTAAGCTTTATCAAGAAAATATAATCACTAGACGTGATATTGTGCCTAGTGTATTGTATTGGGAATTATTGCCTTGGGGATTATCCTATATGCAGGAAAAACCGGAAACAGCAGTGTATCCAAAAAAGAAAGTCCTTCGGAAATTTTGGACAGACGGTTTGCAAATGGTAAAATTACCAAGGAAGAGTACAAAGAAAGAAAACGAATCATTAATTCAAAAAAATAAAGAGATGAGCTATTATTTTAATAAAACGGTTAATGGAACTTTTGAAGAGGTCATTGATAAAGTCACACAGGAATTGAAAAAAGAAGGTTTTGGCATACTTACAGAGATTGATGTTACAGCAACCTTAAAGAAAAAACTGGATGTGGATTTTAAAAAGTATAGGATATTGGGAGCTTGTAATCCACCCTTTGCACATAAAGCGTTGCAGGCAGAAGATAAAATTGGCACGATGTTGCCCTGCAATGTTATAGTACAAGAAGTTGAAGCGGGAGTTATTGAAGTTGCGGCCGTAAACCCCATGGCATCCATGCAAGCCGTGAAAAACGAAAAACTGAATGATATTGCCTCTGAAATAACCTCTATGCTTGAAAACGTCATTGAAAAATTATAAAGTTTTTCAAAAACGAATAATTAACGATTTATAAACACTAATTTATTAAGAATAATGGAAAAATTAAAATCAACACTGGGAATACTTGCAATTGCATTGGTTACCTTAACAGTAATGTCTTGTAAAGACAACAAAAAAGAACAGACCAATGAAGAAGGTCACCCTACCGAAATGATGATGAATCACGATAATAGTGACGGTCACCATGATGAGGAAACAATGACTCATGATAACAGCGATGGGCATCACCATGAAGCAGAGGGAGCAAATAGTTCTGCTAGAGATATCGAAGCCAGCACTCAAAAAAATGGAGCAACATCTGCAATTATTGATAGCTACATTCAAATTAAAAATGCTTTAGTGTCTGATGACAAAAATGCTGCTGCCAAAGGAGCCACAATAATGCTTTCGTCATTCTCAAATTTTGATATGTCTCAAATAGGGGAAGCCCAGCATAAGGAATTTATGGAAATAGCCGAAAGTGCCAAAGAGCAAGCAAATCATATTGTAGAAAATCCTATAGACCATCAAAGAGAGCATTTTGAAACCTTGAGTACCGATGTTATGGATTTAATAACCTTATTGGGCACAGATAAAACCTTGTACCAAGATTACTGCCCCATGAAAAAAGTAAGTTGGCTGAGCGAAACCAAAGACATTAAAAATCCTTTTTATGGGAGCGAAATGGTGACTTGTGGGAATGTTAAAAAACAAATCAATTAAATGAAAACCGTTAAAATCATAGCATGGGTTTTATTGGTGGCATTTGTGGGCATACAGTTTGTGCCCACAGAGCGAAACCAAACCAATGCTGTTCCAAAAACAGATTTTATATTGGTTAACGATGTTCCAAAGGACATTAAAAATAAGTTACAGGTTTCCTGTTATGATTGCCACAGCAACAATACTGCTTATCCTTGGTATAACAAAGTTCAACCCGTTGCTTGGCTTTTAGAAAATCACATAAAAGAAGCGAAGGCTGAATTGAATTTTAATGAATGGGCAAACTATTCAAATCGTAGAAAAAAGAGCAAATTAAAATCAATAATTAGCCAGATTAGAGATAACGAAATGCCATTAAGCTCTTACACACTTATTCATAAAGATGCTGTCTTCTCAGAAACTGATAAACAGGAAATAATCCAATGGATAACACAGTTAAAAGATAGTATATAAACAATAACAATTAAATATAATAAAAATGAAAAAATTAAAAATGAGTATAGCAGCAATGCTATTGTTAGCC
>TARA_R110002167_G_scaffold289310_1_pt1 | contig 32587 bp, 46 predicted proteins | sample TARA_R110002167 | Tara Oceans TARA_R110002167 (sample SAMEA4398238) | marine metagenome | biome: Polar Biome; feature: [MES] marine water layer (ENVO:01000295) within the mesopelagic zone...; material: water (ENVO:00002006), including particulate matter (ENVO:01000060) such...
TATTCATGGCGATTGCATGGATGAAGAAGATAGAGACTTTACGATTAGGCTTGATATAGCACAATCAGAATACGAACTCATCTCAACTGTAATACACGAGCTTGTGCACGTCAAACAATATGTGACTAAGCAGATGAAACAAGAGTGGGCAAGAGATGTGTTTTATGAGAAAGTTCTATATCCCATAGACATGAAATACGATGATAGGCCTTGGGAAATAGAAGCGAACTCATCAGAAAAGAGTCTAATTGCGCTATATTATAAATAATATTGAATAATAGAAATTATAAACGGAATTATGAATGGATGACGCTGAGCGGCGCCTTTGGGAGGCGCAGCTTGATGACCCGCATGATAACATTATAGATAACATTACATTATGGATAAGGTACGTACACGATGAACCAAGAGAAGCAAGAACGATACCACGAGTGGATCTTACGGATGTTCCGTGAAGAAAGACTTGAAAATAAGTGAAATTAACTGTTTACTTTGCCTGAGAAACCTATTATAAAGGTAATATCAGATGCAAGAGGAGAAAGTTAATGCAAGGCGATTATGATCTAATATCGGATTTACATAAAGATGTACACGGCTTCAGGCCTACTGCTGATTATCTAAATTCTTTTGACTCGCTTGATAAAGCGGGTAAAGATACCATATTCGATGAACTGTGCGAACAACTCAAGCAAAACGAAATTAGCAACAAAAATCAAGCGGAAAAAGATGTTATTCTTTTTGAAGAGCTTGTTGCTAAAGTAATATCTTCTGGTGCTACGTCACGTACGCAAGCATTAGATTGGTTAACTCAAAGAGAAACATTTTGGAGCGGACAGTGTGTAGAACACTTCGTTTGGAATCAAGGTATCCTATTTACTGACTATGGAAAGACTCTAGTCAAAGAACTTTTGGCTATTGTAAAATATAAGGACTAATATAATGATGTGGTATGTTGAGGTAATAGAGAATTGGGAAGACGGCAAAACCCAAATATGGGAAGGTCTGACGCGAGAGCAATCCCGCCAAATCCATATGGATTGGTCTAAATACTCTGCTATGGTTCGCAGTGGTTTTATGGCAGATAATATTCCACTTGAACCTCTTATTGAAACAGAGTATGACGGAATGGAGATTGTAGGTTGACCTATATTGCGCGTGGATTGAGCGTTAGTGTAATACTGCTTATTATAGCAGATTTGTGCGATATCACATCTAAGTTTCTATAAAAGTATTGGTCTCTTAGCTCAGCTGGATAGAGCAAGTGCCTTCTAAGCACTAGGCCTCAGGTTCGAATCCTGAAGAGATCACCATTTTCTTCGGCGCAGGTTTGCACACAGTAACAGGTATCACAGGCGTCATACCAATTCTGCATTGAGGTTCGATTCCTCGGCCGAAACCAATTTAATAAAAGTGTTTACAACGCATATTGTATGTGTTAATGTATAAATATTGTTGCTCTCATACGAAAGGAATAGGAAGTGCAAACTACTAGATCAGAACGTATCGCAAAGTCAGAGTCGGCAAGAGTACGACGACGAGACTTAAAGGAAGTCATGCTAGGAAAAACTAGCAGGCTTTTCTCAAAGATGAGAAAGCTCCGACGAAAAAGTAAAAAATTACCTAATTAAACTTAATGTTCGCATAAGGAAAAATATCATGAAACTTTTAATGACTACATTGACAGCAATTGCAATTGCATTGCCAGCTTATGCGGACACTGTTCGCGCTACAATTTCACGTGTAGATCCAATCTATACAAATTCGACCGTAAATACGCCTCGCAATATATGTCAGAATGTTGAGGTTCCTATTTACGGTAACGTCCAACGTCGTAGTAGTGATGGTGAAGTTTTGGGCGGTGCTATTATCGGCGGTGTTATTGGTAACCAGTTTGGTAGCGGACAAGGCAAAGACATTATGACTGTTCTTGGTGCTATCATGGGCGCTAATTCTCAGCAAGGCGGTAAAACATCGCAAGTGGTTACTGGCTACCGTTTAGAGCAACAATGCCAAACGGTATATGATTCACACAATGAAAAAACTATTAAACACTATAAAATATGGTTCACATGGAATGGACATGAAGGCACTGCCATGACTTATAATAAATACCAAGTAGGAAATCGTATTCCTGTAGAAGTTTCACTAAGGGCAAAATAATGTCAGACATATTCGATTTTGGTTTTACAGCAGTAGACGAAGATGAACTTGAGTCAGTACAAACGGCAGCGTCAGCTGCCGGAACTGCTGAAGATCGTCTTGATGCATTGTATAATGCTATAACGCCATTGCTTAACAATCTTAAGGCTAACCCACAAAAAGATTATATCCTATGGCCAAATAGGCTTGCTAAGGTTGAAGAGTTTGAAACACATCTGACTAAAATCTATAAAGGTGACTAATGATTAAATGGATTAAAACTTCATACGATTCTTGGCTAGCTAAAAAGGAATCAGATGTTCCAAAATATTTAGGAGGTAAGTGAAATGTTTACTGCAATGATAGTGGGATGTTCATTAGAAATGGGCAACTGTCGTGTTATGGCATTTCCCCAGCCGCTTCCTACATTAGAAGTATGCCTAGAAAGTCTAGCTATCGGATATACGCAAGCCGAGGAAAATGGGTGGACTGTAATGGGATACACCTGTTACCATTGGGATACTGACAAAGATCTTAAGGATCTAATTTAGTCATTTAGTGGATTATCAAGGGCCTCCTCAATTCTCTCTTGTATATCTTTCTTAAGTGCAGCCATAGCTTCGTTTATATCTTTAGTAGTTCCTTTCATTATATCTCGCGTGTCTTTCTCAGATTCGCGCATTGTCGTTTCTACATCTCGCAGGGTTGCACCGGTTTCAGACCTGATTTCACCCATAGTATCACGTATTTTTTCGAGCTCAGCATCAAGCTCGTCTGCCATAGCTTCTAACTCAGCCTGAGCTTTTTTAAGATCCTGCTCAGCTTCTCTTAATTGAGCTTTAGTTTTTGCTTCAAATTTTTCTATAGCAATCTCAGTCTTGTCTTCGAATTTCTCTACGCTAGATTCGACGTGAATTTTAGATGCTTCTACTTTAGCCTTTAGTTTATCTAAGCCAACATCTATCCTACCAATATCATCTTTAAGGTCGTTCTTAATGTCTCGAGTGTAGCTAATAGCTGCATCGAGTTTTATTTCTATTTCGTTGTTGCGGGCATCAATTTCATCTGTATCGATATTTTGGATGATTTCTTTCATATCCATATAATCTTTATAGACTTCAAATCCTCCCCACGTAGCACCACCGAGAGTAGATAGCGCGGTTAACACGGCAACCATCTTCCCACCAGTAAATTTAACTCCACCAAATTCTACCTCGGCCATACTATTCTCCTTTTAGTAATCTTCTGTTTTCGTAGGCTTACTTGCATATGCCTGAGTACCATAGAATGCAGCAACAATTGCAGCAACTGATACAAAGTATGTTGGTGCCATATTACCTAGAATAGTACCGGCAGAGTCAAGTCCAAATGCAATTGCAATAACTACTGCAAATGGGTACAACAACATACCAAACAAAGCAAACCATGCCATGTTACGTTGTGCGTCCTGCTTTTTATCTTCATTTTCAACTGTAATCATATGTTCGGCCTTTGCCATTTCTTCATCTGTCACTGTTCCATCACCATCTAAATCGTATGCCGCATATTTTGAATTGACGGCTAATTTTTTCTGTGCCATTTAATTTCTTTCGTATTGCTGCCGGACCATTTCTTTATGCTTTTCATCCGAAGCACCGCTAAAGAAACGCCCGGCCGGGTTATCATAATTTTCTTGTCCAGGGTAAATGTCCTTTGGCAGATAGAAAGTATTATCTGGCATCTGAGGAGTTACATAGACTCGAAAGTTTGGATTATAACCAAGTAATGCAGACTGAGCATCTTCACTAGTGTCACCAGATATTGCCGCTTCAACTAAAGCGTCTTCTGCATTATTATCTAGGCCTGGAGACTGTTCTTCTTCAGGCACTATTTGTCCTTGCTCGATAAGTGTGTTAACTATATTTTTAATAGCATTATTTACGAGCTTAGAACTAATCGCGTCAATCTCAATCTCTACAGTAATTCCAACAACTTCATATTCATTAGTATTATCAAAGTTGGAATTAAAATCCTGTTGACTAAAATCAATAGCATTATTATCTATAATAATATCGCCATTGGATCCAATATTTTCTACACCATTACCATATCCACCATTGGATCCAATATTTTCGGCACCAGCACCATATCCACTATCCGATCCATCAAATCCTCCGCCCATATTACTTTCAATCTGGCCAAAAGCATTAGTCTGTCCAGGGTTTGCATCTATTGTATTGCTGTTTATTGATGCAGTAAGACTTTGATTAGTGCTAAATGTTATATCGGATTCTGATGATACAGCTGACGAAGTAAGCGCCTCACTCGTTGCTTCAGTTGCCACAGCATTTCCAGCATTTGCTGCACCTTTTGCAATAGCAATAGGATTAATAGAAATGCTAGGCGCCTTTTGTGTTTCATTGGATATATCTGTTGGTAAGTTATCATCTAAAATTGGTAGCTCTTCTATGAACACCTCATCAACCGGTGGGAGGCCTGTGGCGTCAATTTCTTCTAGTGGTTCAAAGAATTGGTCAGGCTCACTATCAAAGACATCTTCAGGGTTACCACTGAAATTATCTAACGGAATACCGCTATAGTCTTCCACAAAATCCCCAGAAAAGCTATCTTCAGGAAGCGATCCATCCATTGGAATCGAACCATCATCATCGAAGGATCCGTCCATTTTACTATAATCATCTATAATACCACCTTGTGCTTCAAACTCGGCATCCATCTCTTGCTTCTCAGACTCAGTCAATTCAAAGTCAAAGATAATTCCACCGTCGTCTTGTCCATCAAAGTCTGGAATACCATCGTCAGTGCCATCAAATGTAAAGTCGTCAGGTATACCATCATCTTGCCCATCATATCCACCATATTCTTTTTCAAGATCAGTTATCATTTCAGCTTGAGTAGGCAAACCAATTGATTGATTGAATGCATCTTGATAGCCATAACACGTAGGACTCGAGCCAGGATCAGTTGCACAATCGATAGGCACTTCCGTTACAGTAAACAACAGCTGCAATTGCACGTCTTTAATTTCAGGTCCGTAATATCCACTCCAATATCCAGCGTCAAAACCTTCAATAGTCATGCGTATTTTACTAATGTCTTTGCCGTCTAGCTCGAAGTCTTCTTGACCATTGAAGGTTGTCCAATTCTCAATTCTGTAGTTGTAGTCATAAGTTTTCTCGAACAGAAGATCTTGATTGGTTTCACCCAGAAACTCGACTTTAATCGATAGTAGATCCTGGCTATATCCTTCACCCGCTTTATCATAAGGGCCTGCTGCGGCGGTGTTATCATCGTTCTCTGCATCTTTACTTTTAATTTGCCAAGAGTATGCGTATCCATTAACCATGATTCCAAGATCACCAAAGGCTGCAGCATAAGCAGCAATCTTACTATCCATACTATTCTCATCAATAGTATTAGTTAAGCCAAAATTATCTTCTGGCCGCCAAGAAAATCGCATCGTACCATCTTCAGCTATTTGTGGACAACCACGATAGGCTGGATTGGAAAACCAAGTACCTACAGTATGTGCAGCATTACCTCCCCAGGTTCCATGACCAGCCGGACGATATGTACAATCTCCTTGACTGTCAGGCCCACTCCACGACAGAGGATCCCCAACTAAATTATCGCTGATGTAAGGAACATCAGGAACTGCCTCATAAGGATCTTCAGGTGCTATTTCTGCGGTTGTTGTGGTTTGGCTATAGGCCGAGTGACAACAAAGCAACAAATAACACACCAGCAAGAATTTTCTTAACTGCATCATTATCTTTTGTTCCTCTTTGAGCTACAGGCTTTCGGTCAGGACTAGCATCCCACATCGCTTGGGCTTCCATTCCGATAGTTCCTTTAAACGGACATGGAGTTCCGGCCATCTCCATAGCTTCAAATATTGATTTTTCTTGACACATCAAAGCAACCGATGCTACCTTCATGCCCATGTTATAAAGTGTTTTGGCATTTTTAAGGCGTTCACAATTTAAGTCACGAACTGTACCACCACCAGAAGCACCTAGTATCTGAGTTTGAACTGCAGCTGAATAAGAAACAGTACATGTATCATTTCCACCTAACATAACAGTCGGCGCAATAGCCGATGGAGGTGGAGTCTTTAATGTTTGAGTAATATCGGATGTGTTTTGATTTGTGTTTGTGTTGTTTCCAGTAGAATTTACTGTAGTATCATTTGTGTTACTATTAGTGTTAGTATTGGTATTAGTGTTAGTAGCAGTTGAATTTACCGTCTGGTCAACGGTGGACGTACTATTTACAGTTGAATTGTTTGTGTTATTACTTGTTGAATTTACGGTAGAATTATTTGTGTTATTACTTGTGTTATTACTTGTATTAGTATTTGTGTTATTATTTGTGTTATTACTTGTATTAGTATTTGTATTAGTGTTTGTATTGGTGTTGTTTCCAGTAGAATTTACTGTGGTATTATTTGTGTTACTATTAGTGTTAGTGCTAGTGTTGGTATTTGCGTTAGTATTAGTATTAGTCGAAGTTGAATTCGAGGTGTTATTATTGTTATTTGTATTAGTATTTGTGCTCGTAATAGCAGATGTGTTGTTATTAGTATTGGTGCTATTTACTGTGCTATCGGTCGTAGTAGTCGTATTGCTATCTGTGTTCACATAACTTGTAGAATCATAATTACCATCAGCATCATTAGCCACTTGACCATAGACTGGCCCGGCCGCAAGAAAAGCGGCTATCAGTAAAAATCTGTGCATACTTCTAGTTTCCTTATATCCCTTAGGTACTATTTATAACCAACTGTCCACTTTTTGACAGTATAAATAGTCACATGTTAGAACCTGATACAAAAACAGAACAAGAAGTATTCTTTGGCACATTTGATGATATTTGGCCAGCGGCCGAACCTGTTACTTTAGACGAAGAGATTGATAGTATAATTTACGAAAAAGTCAAAGCTGCATTAATCCAATTTGATTGGAATAAAACCAAGGCAAGTAAATGCCTTGGCCTAAAACGTACAACCTTTATTGCTAAATGTAAGAAATTTAATTTAGAGTTGCAGGAGTCTCAATCCACAAACAGTCAATAGATTCACCGCTCTTAGTTACAAGTATGCTGGCTTTAACTAATTGTTCTCCACATTCTTCCTCAGTTAAATGTGTTCCTAAGTGATAGTATCTCATATCACCGGAACCATTTAATGCTAACCAAATTAATATCCACATATTACCATTTCCCTGTTCCTACGCCTATTACATACGTGATGCCACCTAATAAAGCAGCTAATGCTACTGCCATTACGATGCCCACTATCCATTCAATGATCATTTGTTTTCGTTCTTCAATAGCATACACTTCTTCTTTACGTTTCTTTCGCATTTGGCCTTCAATACGCACAATTTCGTCCCATGCTGAGGGGCCATAATATAGTGATATATGGCTACGTAAGTCCTCACGAAGTTCTTTCGCTTTTGTCTTATGTCCCCACACTTCGAGTGCATTAGCTTCTACGTTACTAGCACCAAACATTCTTTTAAACAAAGGTGGGTTTTCAGCTTGCTTATGCGAAAAGTCTAAGTCTGACATTGCGCCAGCCCATTGTGAAAGTGTTCCTGCCATATCTGACAGTTCTTTTCCTGTGCTTATTGCTGATTTAATGCCGCGGTATGCGGCTGATGCCAAGCCAATGGCAGTTACCGGATCTATCATCGCCTTATATTACCTTATGTTTTTCCCCTTCCAAGTCGCAAAGAAATGATATAAAATAATATGAGTCAAAACTATTTATATATACTTTTGTATCTAATAGCCTATTTAATTAAGGATTTGTTATGAGCTTTTGTAGTGCACCTTTTACACAACTGTCTATCGATCCCAGAGGTGTACTATTGCCATGCTGCCGATATCCAAAACCATTATCGGATATGAAAGATGAGCGAATTGATGAAGGCTGGAATAATGAAAAATTCCAAGATCTTCGTCAAAGGTTTTTAGATGGTGAAAAACCTAAAGAATGTAATGATTGCTGGAAGGCCGAAGAATCAGGTATTGAAAGTCTTAGGCAGGTAATAAATCGTTGGACCGATGATAAGTTACTGCCCGAAAAATTCAAGTCCGCCGTTTTAGATACTCCGCCTGTATTTTGGGAATTTAAAACTACAAATGTGTGCAACCTTAAATGCCGTATGTGTGGATCATTCAATTCTAGCCAAATTGCAAAAGAAACCGAAACGCCTGACGTGAGAGCACATTATCTAGCTCATAAAATACTCGGCACACATCACGAGCCAATCATACGCGATTGGCTGAAGCAAGCTGATTATATCCTATTTGCAGGTGGCGAACCATTTGTAAATCAGGAAATTAAAAAGATTATGGATTACATAGACGAAGAAGGTCTTAATGACATAAGAACTTTAATGGTCACAAACGGAACTCACTGGAATACTAAGTTTGTTTCCCAGCTAAAAAAACTGAAGTCGCTTGACATTAGAATAAGTTTGGATGATATCTATGAAAGAAATAACTATCAACGTGAAGGCTCAGACTTCGACGTTATAGAAAAAAACTTTATAAATTTTATAAACAATTTTCCGGATAAAGTAATGTTTAATTGTACTATGAATTGGTACAATATATACTATATAGATGAGTTTTTAGAATATGCTGATGATTTTAGCACACCAGTTTCAATTCAATATGTTGAACAACCAGTGAATCTAAATATCACTAATTTGCCTATTGAAGTAAAAGCAATCGTAAACAAGAAGTTTAAAGATAATAAAGACGAACGAATTCAGTTGATACTTAATAGAATGAACTTAGAAGGTGTTAATAAGATCGAACACTTTCGAGCACATATAAAATACTATGATGAACTGAGAGACAATAATTTTGCAAAAGCTTTTCCTGAATGGAGTGAGATATTAGATAATGTACGGTGAATTTTCCCCATGTAATGCTCCATTTAATAATATGTATTTTAACACCCAAGGTGAAGTTGCTCCGTGTTGGAAGCTTCCTGGATTTGGTGACAAGTGGTCTAAGGATCGATCTGTAAATGATATATGGAATGGTGAGCATTTTCAAAAGTATCGTGATGCGCTATTACAAAACAAATTCTTAGATAGATGTAAAGAGTGCAAGCACGAAATGGATAATGACGTATGGCCTCTTGCAAAGGCATATGGTGAATTACCTGTGAATAAGAATGGTTATCCAAGCATGATTGAGCTTGAGGTAAGCAACCAGTGTAATCTCGAATGTATAATGTGTTCACCACTATTAAGTAATGGCCTTGCAAAGAAAGCCGGTATGGGCGATCATCGTGGAATGCTAGAACCGTATGATGATTCATTTAGAGAGCAATTAAAGGAATACTATCCGCATCTTAAAGAGCTTCGATTTAATGGCGGAGAACCATTTGCTCAAAAACTAGTGTTAGATATTTGCGAAGACATAGCAGAAATCAATCCTGGTCTTCCTATTAGTATTGCTACAAATGGTACTGTGATGAATAAGCGAGTACGCCATCTATTAGATATCTGTAACATCCAAATCAACATTAGTATTGATAGTTTAATTCCTGAGGCATATTCAAAAATTCGTATTAACGGCGATCTCAGTAAAGTTATGGAAAACTTAGAAATCTTTAAGGATCACTGTAAGAAGAAGGATGTACAAATATCGGTTATGGTAAATCCTATGCGTAATAACTGGGAAGAGATGCCATCGTTCTTAGACTTTTGTCATAAGCATGATGTAAAGCTTTGGTTTAATACCGTGCTTTATCCGAGGCACCTATCGATATGGAACCTGCCTACGGATGAGCTTAAGGTCATTTATGATAAGTTATCTACTATGACTGCTCGGCGAAAAAGGCTCAATGAATATAATAAACTCCGACATTTAGTAGAAGATCAAATTGCAAATTGGTTAATGGATTCTTATACAGAATCAAAACCAGACGATTTACATCCATGACCCGTAAAAATATTTTGATAGTATCGGTACCAAGAACTGCATCTACATATTATCAAAGGGCTATGACTCAAGAACACAATCTTATTGATGCCGGTGAAAAGCTTGAAACTATTAACTCAATTTATAGAAGCGATATAAACCCTTATATCGCTAAAGTGATGTTTTTAGAATTGGGGCGCTATATCGTACACTACCAGGATATTATTAAAGAGTGTGAAATACATGTACTAGCCCCAAGAGAAGATATGGTTGATCACATAATGTCAAATCTTATAATGCAATATAAACAAGAGACTGATGGCTATGGCGAATATTGGTCAGTATCATATGATAGAGATAAAAATAAAGTGTTAAACAATCTTGGCGATATAAAGGTACCGTATGAATATGTGACGGTTGTTTCTGCTTACCATCTAATGCAAGCTCGCACTTTAGGAAAAATGACGCAATATGATAAGAAGATTACTTTTGAAGAAGTTATCGGACTACAACTACATACCTACCCAAATCATAAAGTATTTGAATCGCGCGAAGACAAGATGAGGTATTTTGAAGAGCCTGAAAAAACATTAGAGTATCTGGAGGCGTTAACATCATGTCATTTGCTGATTTAGTAAATAAGCAAGTTAGAATTGCGCTAGACCTTTCTACATATTGTAATGCAGCTTGCCCACAATGTCACCGTACTGATCCTAACGGGCTTGGTAAGATGCCATGGCTTCCACTTATAAAATGGTCGTTAGAAGACTTTACACGAAAGTTTCCGCCAGGATCAATAGACTTTGTTTCACAGTTTGAAATTTGTGGAACTTGGGGTGATCCTATTATGAGTAAAGATGTTGGCAAAATATGTAAATATATTATCGATAACTCGGATGCTCAAATACATTTGAATACAAACGGCGGGATGCGAACAGAAACTTGGTGGGAAGATCTTGGAAACTATTGTAAAGAGCGCCTGACGGTATATTTTGATATTGATGGTGTTGATAACGAAATGCATCAGAAGTACAGGAAAGGTGTAGATTTAAACATAACGCTTAACAACATGGAAGCACTTTCTATTACACGTGCTCATACAAAAGCGTTTATAATTCTATTCAAACACAATCAAGATTATGTCTATGATATAAGAAAAATGTGTAGAATGTACGGTGCCCAAGAAGTCTATATTATTAAGTCTGATAGATTTTTGATCAATGATAGGTTTGAGTTTATTAATGAGTTTGGTGAAAAAGAAGTTCTTGAAGAAATAACTAAAGACTTAAATCACATAATTCAAAATCCTTGGATCGATAATGCTTCAAAGAATATGATGGCAACACATAATAAAACTGACAAAAGCAAGTATGCTAAAGATTGGACAATCCATGGACACAGATCTCACAGAGAATAAACCATGCATTACGTGCAAGTGGTTAAATGAAGAAAAAATACTCGTAAACCCAGATGGTCAGGTACTACCGTGTTGCTATTTAGGTAATACCAATTTCTTAAACCTATCAGATCCATCAAACAGGTCTGGCTGGGATAAGGATGGGTCTGTATTAAATAAGTATAAAAAGAATAGGCATAAGTATAATTTGAATGGCCACACCCTTGAAGAAATATTGACTTCTGATTGGTTTAACGTAGATCTTCCTGAATCATGGGAAAGCTATGAAACTCTTCCATCTGCATGCAGGACCTTTTGTGATGAACCAGACACTACTCCACTTTCTTGAAAGATCTAATCCGCACGTAAACTTTTCTCGTACTATCAACATGGATATATCTAATAAATGTACGTTAGAATGCCCATGTTGCAGACGCTTACAGCATATGAAAAAATATGGTAAAGTTTTAGGTGAGACACTTTCTATAAAAGACTTTGAAAAGTATCTTAAGTATTTTGACCATTTTGATTTTAGTGGACAAGTTTCAGACCCGTCTATGCATCCAGATTTTAAAGGCATATTGCATAAGGTTATAGAGTATGGTAAAAGTGCCTCAGTACACACAGCAGCATCACATAAGCCAGTAAAGTGGTACAAAGAAATATATGAAGAATGTACTAATGAAAATATTTCGTGGTTTTTTGGAATAGACGGACTACCAGAAGATTCACACAAGTATCGTGTAAGGCAAGACGGCAAAAAGCTTTTTGATATGATGAAGATGTCTACAGAATACATGGATCCTAATAATATCATATGGAAATACATTGTATTCAAATACAACCAACATGATATTGAAACTTGTAAAAAAATGGCACGTGATATCGGCGTCATATTTAATGTCGTGTATTCAAACCGATTTCCGTCCGAAGAATTCAGGCCAGACACAGAATTCCAATCTACGATACCAATGTTAAATAAAGTATATTATCCTGACGGAAGTGAAGAAATATGGTAAATGAATTTGAACCTATGTGTCTCATTAAAAAATCCTTGCTTATGAAAAAAGAAGGATTTGCCCATACTGCTACCGGATATTTAATACCGTGTTGTCACATTGACTATGAGCACAAACCGCCAGATCCGCTATATAGTGCATTATTGAACGAAGAGCTTAAACTTTCAAATAATGAGTCTATCGAAGATATTCTATTGACAGATGAATGGTTAGCTTTTTCTGATGCTGTAGTAAAAGGAGCAAACGAAGGTCTTGAATATGCACCGCGGGCATGTAGAAAAATATGCGGGCCAGATAGACCAATTGAACAGATTGGCAGAACTGATGGCACTGTAAAAGAAAAAGTGAAAAAAAGTGAAAAAATAGCAAATTAACTGTTTACATATGATTCCAGATGTATTATTCTAATTACAGAAACAGTGATTAGGAGAAAACAAGATGATCAAGATTCACCAAATTCAATTGACAGAAGCTCAAGTAGACCTTATCAACGCAGAAGGTCACGATGCAGTTCCTGCTCAGTCAGCTAAATTGGCCGTATCATTCTTTGGTCCATCTAAGTTTAAAACCGAAAACTTTGCTTTCTACTCAGAAGCATTCCAAGTTCACACAGATGATAAAAATCTTGCATTTGAATATACTAATCTTTGGAACAATCAGTATTTTGTAGAAGTGATTGGTGATCGTAATCATTCAACATCAGTTGGCGATATCCTTGAAATGGATAACGGCGAATTCTTCATGGTGTGTAACTTTGGTTTTGAAAAAATCGAGGTGGCGGCATGAGCCTACAACAAGATTTAACTAATTTTTACAAATATAAGAGTGGCCAAGCTGCGGCCACCGAAGAAATGAAACATCCGGACTTCGACTTATTCGCCGCGATTAAATCTTTTGAGGATGATCCTGCAGACAGTTCTTTTCAGCATGGCTTTCTTAATGCATTGCGCAGAGGAGGTATGTGATGTTTTATCAGCAGCTGATTATGAAAATTTTAGAATGTGATGAGGCTTATGCCAAAATCATATTTGATAAAATATGTGTTTTGGATATGAGTGAAATGAGTGGTGCACAATTTACCGCTGAAGTACAATGGACAGATTTATGTTTAACTGAGGAGAGTGCGTAATGGTTGGTTTAATCAGAGATATTGAAACACTTCGGAGTGTTATTATTGGAATTAGTGAAGGCGCTTCAGATGAGAAGCGTAGTGCAATGACTATGTTAACGGACTTGTTGGCACGTAAGGAGCTAGCATTCAAAACTTTTGAGGATGAAAATGAACCTCTAGAAATGGATGTGGTCGATTAATGTTCACAAACGAAATTGATTGGGATGAAAGTATTACTACTGTCTTATGTGAAGCCGATGCTTACGAAGACGTGCAAATGTTCATCGACGAAAATGAAGTATACATAAGACAGTGGAATGTATCACGGGACGAGCACGACTTGATTGTCATGTCTCCTATGATGTTCGCTGAACTATTACTAGCACTCAAACAGCCGGAAGGCAGTTTCCATACAAGGAATAAAGAATGACTAATGAGCATATGCAAGTTCAGATTATGAACATTATCGATAAATTAAAAATCATCGAGACAAAATTGTCTAAGGTTGAAGCACGCGTTTTAACACACCATGATGATATTCGTAGTATTCGTAAGCATACTGATGCAATTAAATCCACACTCGGAGGAATAAATTAATGATGACTGATGAACAAATGAAAGACCGCTTGGCTTTAATCAGAAAAGTTGGTAATCGTCGTAATAAAATGGCAAATCTTAAAGCTAAATCTAAGGCTCTATTAAATTCTGATATGTTGCCAAAAAAGAGTAAGCTTGTTCATGGCATTTTCATTCCGACTGATGACATGACTAATATCAATACATACACCGATGCACCGAAATATGCAAAGATGTATTATGGCGAAACTGCACATGAAACAACGAAATTTGATAATGATTGGAATTGATATGAAATATGAAAGAGAATGGCTTGTAAATACTTTGCTAGAAAATGAGAGCAAAGTAACATTCACTAAAAAAGACGGTACATCTCGTGTGATGTACTGCACGCTGCATCCATCTGTCTTACCGCCAGCTAAAAAGGACGATGCGCTAAGTCAGAAAAAAGTTCGTGCAGTGAACGAAGAAGTTGTTGTAGTATATGATACAGGATCTGAAGGTTGGAGATCCTTCAGAGTTGATAGTGTGCTCGATTTTGAAAGTCTATAAATAGGTATTTAGTATCCACCATAAACACGCTGAGAACGTGCAAGCGTCAGTAAGTCTATAAAGGATCGCAACCTTGAGCAACAGTGTGTTTATGATGGGGCTGAAATAGGTATTTAGTATCCATCCACCCTCAAAGGAACTCTTTAATTATACCACCATTTCTAATATCTGTACACAGTAAAAGGTAGACTTATGAATTTTTATATCGAACCATTTTGGGTAGCGTTTGCCTGTGTCGGGCTTAGTGCTTTGACCGGATATCTAATTGCTCGTACAAATCACGATGCAGATAATGAAAGAGCTATTGAGGACACTATCACATACCTTTGTAAAGAAGGCTATATAAAGCATAGGCATTTATCTGACGGTGAAATCGAAATCATTCCTCTGGAAGCAGAACTATAAAATAAGTGTGTACAACCTATTAATAATGTTGTAGAATGTATTATAGCAACGTTTTGGAGGATACCATGGTTAAGAGAGATACTATAAAAATCAAGCCTAAGAAGCCACGCAAGCCTATGTCAGAGGAACAGCGCAAGCAGGTTGCTGAGCGTTTTGCCAAAGCTCGGGCCGAAAAGCTACTAAAAAATCCACCATCATATTCATACATTGCCGATAACATATTGGCATTACCTGAAGATGATGTGTTCTCTCTTAAAAATATCAGACGGTGGCAGGCAACACAGAAAGAGATCTTGAAAGAAGATAGATCTCTCCTCCGTAAAGAACCTAATACAAAGGGCCTTTATGGAAAGGTATCTGCTACTGCCGGATACATTGCAAACCTAGATAGGTTCTTACGTACCGGAGATTACTGTGATGACTTCTATGGTGAACATAGGGAACACGCAGTAAAGTGGAGATGTGTACATCCGGCATACGACAAAGAAGGTAATATTAAACGAACACATGGCGTATTTTATTCAGACCTTGGATTTACCTGGAATGATATGGCGGAAAACGAGGTTGAATGATAGAAACACAATTTTTAACAAAATCAAAATTCTCTGTTCTTATTGAGAATGCCGTAATTAAACAAAAAATGTCATACATCGATGCGGTGTGTGACATTTGCGAAAAGCATAATATCGATACTCAGGATGTGCGCAAGTTTATATCTGCGCCTATCAAAGATAAGATTGAAGCCGAAGCAATGAAACTAAATTACTTACCACGTGGTAATGAATTAACATTTGAGTGAACAATGAAACCACTTCAGAATATAAATTTTGTACTGTCTAATAGATGCAATGCTACTTGTGTGTGGTGCCCGGCAAGTCGTGGCACTAAAAGTAATTTTGATATGGACAAAGAGTTAGTATTTAAAATTATAGACGAAGCGGCTCACCCTGATTTTCCGTATGAATTGCAGCGTATGCATATGAGTGAAAATGGCGAGGCACTATATCATAGAGACTTTGTTGAGATCCTTCGATATATTAAAAAGAAACTTCCTAATGTGAAGGTTGATATGCTAAGCAACTTTGGACTAATGTCTAAGAAGGTTGCTGAGATACTTGTGAGAGAAAAACTGTTCGATTCTATTCAAGTTAATATTGATGGACACAACGACGAATCTTATAAGGCTGTCAAAGGTATTCCGTTTAAATCTGTAATGAAAAACCTAAAACATTTCTTAGGTTTGCGGATGGAACATTATCCTGATTTAGATTTTGGTATTAACGTAATGCCTGCCTTTGAATATGCTGCCACAATCTTCTCGGTATATGACAAGAACCCAATTCAAATTCCGGCTGGTACAAGTGTACCATTTAGCTCATACAGTTTGGTATGTAAAAGCCTAACAGAAATATTAGGTGAAGATATATTCAACTCACTGAGTGTAGTTAGACATAGTAGTTCAGGTATGTGGGCAGAAAGACCTCGATTTAAATCAGGAGAACTTAAAGCTCACCCAGATTCTAAATGTCCTATGGTTAATGTTATGACAGAAACTATGTATGTAGCACCTAACGGAGATTTCTATGCATGCTGCCTTGATGATAATCAGGACTTGGTTGTAGGAAATCTGAAAGAGCAAACCTTAATAGAAGTTTGGAATTCACCTGAACGCCGAAACTTTATGAACAATATTAAGATGCATAACTATGGTAAGATTGGCTATCCATGTAATACTATTGGCGCCTGTCAAACCATAAATAACGCTGATCCCGATCATTGGAAAAATATCGAAGATCAGTATAGCGATGGAGATTCCGTTGTCTTCGAAGAATAAAGTATAAATAGCGGTGTACTACGACACATGAACGTGGTATAATACAAAAACACATTACAGCAATATTACAGCAAATAAGAGGAACTATCATATGTCTTTTGCAGAACTAAAACGAAATAAAAGCTCAATCTCTAAACTCATCCAAGCAGCCGAAACTGCTGGCGGTGGTGGAGAAAAGAAAAGCTACGGTGATGATCGTATCTGGAAACCAACAGTAGATAAAGCCGGCAACGGTTATGCTGTCCTACGTTTCCTTCCAGCCGGTGAAGGCCAAGAACTTCCTTGGGTTCGGTATTGGGATCACGGTTTTAAAGGCCCAACTGGCCAATGGTACATCGAACGGTCTCTTACATCAATTGGCCAAACAGATCCTGTCGGTGAATTGAATTCCAAGTTATGGAATACAGGTATCGAAGAGGATAAAGGAACTGCACGCCAACAAAAGCGTCGGTTACACTATGTCTCAAATATTCTAATTGTATCAGATCCTGCTAATCCTGAGCGTGAAGGCAAAACCTTCTTGTATCAGTATGGTAAGAAAATCCATGACAAAATCATGGATATGATGCAGCCAGAGTTTGCGGACGAAACTCCTACAAATCCGTTTGATATGTGGGAAGGTGCAGACTTTAAACTTAAGATTCGTAACGTTGAAGGCTATCGTAATTACGATAAGTCTGAGTTTGCTTCTCCTGCAGCTATCTCTAGTGATGAGGATAAGCTTGAAGCTCTATATAATGGTATGTACGATCTAGCAGAGTTTGAAGATCCTAAGAACTATAAAACATATGCTGAGCTTAAAGCCAAGCTTATGAAAGTTCTTGGTGAATCTGCAGATGCCGGTCAGCAGTCATTGGCCCAGGCTGCTCAAATGAATGAGCCAGCGCCTGATCCAATGTTTAATGCTCCGGTAACGGCAGAGTCTATTAGTGAGAAATCAAATGATGATGACACACTATCATACTTTGCCAAGCTTGCTCAAGACGATTAAAATGCCCCTGGCATAAGAGCAAAGGGATCGCCTGCAGAGGCGGTCCCATTTAAGTTTGTGGAGTTAGCACTAGAAGAATTATTGTTTGCAGTATTAGTTGTATTGTTGTTAACAATCACTGACGAAATATTTGAGGCTAGCTGTGCCTGCAATGCCTGAACATTTGCCAATTCTGCACCGGTGTCCTGATTTAACGCACTAATTTTATTTTCGCTCGACAAATTCCTATTATCAATACGAGCTTGAGTTGTAGCTCTTGTTGAAGCGTCGCCTACGCCTACATCAATTGCGTCGATAAGAGTAAACCCTGGTGTAAAACGTGTACTAGGAATCTCAACTGCCGGAAGTTTAAACCTGAAGTTTTTAGAAATCATCAAGTATAGTTCATCACCAAGATTTGATATAAAGTTAGCAGCCTTTTCAAAGCCTGACTTAAATCCATTAACTAGTCTTTTAACACTATATGATATCTGTGCTACTAGAATATCTTTCATTAGGCCAATATTATCACCAAGAGCAGTGACTATATCAGACAGGCTAAATGACAGTCCGCCTAGATTAACCTCACCACTAAACTTACTTGATAACCAATTTTTAACGCCGTTAAATGCCATTACAGCAAGATCACCTATACTATAGTCTTTCCATTTAGAAAGCTCTTCGGCTTCCGTGTTAAACCCTAGTTTGCTGGCTAGCCATGATGTAATACCTAAGATTGCGTCTTTGACAAGGTTAGGTACGATTGTCGTCACATTGATTAATGATGCAATAATGCCTTCCATACCCTTATCAAATACAAATAGCTTCTTGACATACTTCCATGCATCAGATACGGCGAAGCCTACTATAGTTGCGATGCTATCAGTAACCTTTGTTACACCGTCTACAGACCACTTGAATATACCGGTGAAATAATCAAATACAGGTTTTATAGCATTATCATATATCCACGCACCTATGCTGGCCACGCCATCAAGAAGTGTTGTCCATAATGCCTTTAAAGACGCAACCGGATTTGCAAACACCCCTTTAACCCATGTCACAACACCAGAGATTGCATCTCCTATAAATGTCTGTAGCTTAAATTGGTTACCTTCTTCGTCAGTCGTTTTCCAACCGAACATAGAACCAATCCACTCTATTACTTTATTGATTGGATAGTAGAATATATCTGTCAGTGTTGTTGCACCTGCAACTAATAGGTTAAGTGAACTAGTCCATAATTGCTTTAATGCTGTTAAAGGATCTGTAAACAGCGTACCGAACCATTCCATGACATTAGTAATCATATCTTTTATTGGTTTAACAAAGTCAATACCTTTTAGCCATTCGGCGCCTTCATCAAAGCCAAGCTTCTTTAGACCCCATGCCATCAGATCCTTTAAAAGGTTTAGCGGAGCACCAATGAAGTCTGCAAGTGCAGTACTAATACCGGCCGTAAACTTTTCAAATAGCGTTCCTTCGGTGCCAATAAAGTCTGTGACACCTTTGAAGGCTGACACAAGAACACCGATAGGCCAAAGTATTTTACCAAATACTGCTAAAAGTTTTGTTGCGCCACCCTTCATAAAGGTAACTATCTTTGATCCAAAACCACTCGTAAAGAATTCACCAATCGCAGCCCCAACTTTAGTGATAGGACTAAACAGCGATTTCATCTGGATAAGGAATTTGCCTATCCTTGGAGACTTAAATTTACCATCTTCGCCCTGCAAAGCAATAAGCTTTCCATCAATGCCGATACCAAATCCTTTGAGTATGCTTGCTTTGGCATTCTTAAATGCATTAGCTATTTGCCCACCAATAGATGTGATCTGTTTGCCATCTTCACCCTTAGGAAGAACTGCACTCATACTAAAGAATCTTAATACGCGTGCCCGAACATTTAGAAATTTTTGATTAAGGGTTTTAGCCAATGACTCTGGAAACAGATTGCCAAACTTTATATTACTAATACGCTTTATGATAGGAAGTTCCCACCCGCGCATGCCCGCAAATGCAGCAGCTACAGCAGCAAGGCCTGCCGTAAAGCCTGCAAGCATTTTTCCAATGTTAGCAAGTCTACCAAAGAAAGCATTGATATTACCGCTAGCATTGTCAAGGGGTTTAAAGCCGGTCATTTCTTTTTTTACGACCTTAGGGGTTTTAGGACCTTCTAGCTTATCTTCTAGTCTGTCACCAGCACCACGTGCCTGCAATTTAAACTGCTTTGCAAAAGTAGAATTAAGCTTCATAATAGCGTCAGTCGTATTTGACTGCGCCTTATTACCTTTTGCAATTTCGTCTTTTAAGTCAGACAGTGTTATTTTATCAGCCATTATCTTTTACTTTGCTGTTCCTTGGCTCGTTCATTTTCTTCTTTTATATGTTCAATGAGCATTGTTAAATATACCTCCCTTTCCCATGGTATCATCTCTTCTATTTCGGTTAATGAATAATGATGATGTTGCATCAGGGAGAAATTCGTCTTAAAGTATCCGATCAGAGATTCGTGAGAAAGGGCTATTAGAAAAAATCGTTCATACCCTCCAAGGTAATTTTATTTGTATCACTGCATGATACACATTTAAACTCCACATCGTGTTTTAGTTTAGGCATCAGCTCAACATACTCACGGATCTTATCAAACTGCTCAGATGTGAGTGATTCAATGAAGTCCATGACTTCTTGTTTTGGTTCATCTTTCATACTAATGCGTTCATCACCAGTAAGAACTGAGTCAATACACTTAGCAATCATGTCAAAGGTTTGAGTAACCTGACTTGCTCCATCGGCCATGTCAAGATCGCCTAGATCAGAATATGTTGGCCATTTTAGTTGTACCGAGATTTCATCAGTTAGTTCTATCAGACTAACGACATCCTCAGGCATATTAATTTTAATTGATTCGAGCGGAATCACAACTTCATTGGCGTGATCACACTCTTTGCATTTGATAGACACCTTAGATGTTTCGCCTACTGACTTAGATCTAATCTGTGTGAACATATATTCAACATCAAACGTCGTAAGCTTTGTGCGCTCAATATCTTCGCTAACACACGCAACAATAGTATCTACGATTGCAGCAAGTGATTGTTTTTGGTCCTGTGACTCCATCGCAAGCATCAGAACCTTCTCTTCTTTTACAAGATAAGGTCTAAAGCGGACAGCTTGTTGTGTCGACGGTATGGTAATATCGTATTTTGGTGTAGAGTTTAATTTAGGTAAAGCCATTTTATACTGATCTCCAGTCCTTATAGGACAATTGTACGTTCAATTCAACGAGCCCACCTTGCTCATTATTCAGTTGAATAGCATTCATGGTGGTAGGGAATGCCTTGTCAAGTACACACGTGTATATACTCTTTGCGTCTTTGAACAAATCAAAGTCTATATCGATGTTTAAACCAAATAGATTGAAGTTAATATCTACCGGTAAGTCGAGCGCTGCACCCTTTTGCAGTTGCTCTATTCGTACTTCAAACCCATACTCATCCGGGTAATTCAGTTCCTTATCTGTTATAATAAGATCTTGCCATTTCTCAAAATATTGACGCAGGCCATAGTCGTTAGTTACATAGAATGTCAGACTCACATCTTCTGATGCATAGCCATAAGCTTGCTTGACTTGCTTCATTCCAATGACACGTTCGTTAGTTAATATCTGTCTGCCCGGAAGCTGTACATCTTTACATAGTAAATTCAATTGACGAGTGGTCACAACACCTGGTAAGGCAGGTAAGTACACACGGAACATATTAGGTACCGCAATACCCTTACTGATAGCACCTTTAAATTCGTCTACTGAAAATGACATTAGATCATACTCCGTGAAGCTTTATAAACATTTGCTTTGCTTGACTTCTGGAAGTCTGCGGTCGGTAAGAACGTAGCAATTTCCCACTCAGGTGCGGGTACATGTGCAAACCTACTTCTTACCTGAGAGCCAAGATAATGTTTTACACATGGTTTATACCATTTAAGCTTCGATGTTTTTTGTAATAGTTCGTATGATACTGCAAACTTAGTTGACTGATCGTACTTCTTGTTGTTTGTTATTCCCATAAGCCCATCTAGCATCCTTGCACGCAGCGGAGGTGGTAGATAATGCAGGTTCAAACCCATAAATCCACCTTTGGCCGGACCAATAACAATAGTCAAAGGAAAGCTATCATAATAAGGCAAAGTAGCTTTATGCTTAGGATCATAAAAGTACATGTACATTTGTCCAACACCATGCCGATTTCTCAGCTTGATCGGATCTTCCATCATCAAATCACTACGTTTAACCTTACCCATAGCTCCGGCTTTTTTCTGGAACCATTTAATTGATTCCTTGGTCCGGGGCGTAATGCCTGCACGAAATGCTTCGATTTCTAATTGATTAAATATATTGCTCATACGGGTATTTATACTTTTTTCTTTGGCTTTTTCTTAGGTTTAGGTAAAGGCTTTAGTTTCTTAAGAGGCTTAGGCATTAGTCCCATTTCCTGTAGCTTCTTCTCTGTCCATATATGAAATTCCCATTTGCGGTCAAGCGCATATTTATTTGCAGCTTCCCACTTGTTCATATTCTTAACATAGGTCATACCTTCTTGCAGGTATCGCTTTGTGCGTCTGTCACCCTTTGGTGGTTGTGTCTCTTTCTCAGGTTTTATTTCTATCAACCAAGTCTTACCGTTCGACCATGTAACCTTTAGGTCCATGAAGTACCTATGATACTTTTTATCTATGTCATAGTAATAAGGAATCACGACCTCTTCACTGGACCAACCCTTTACATCCGGACTTAGATCAGCCCACTTAAAGCAATATTTTTCCCATAAAGATCGATATATTACCTTTGATGGGTCACCTTGATATTTTACGGGGTTCTTAACTGTGTATTTTCCAGAATATGCCATGATTATACTTATAAATAGTTTAAACAAATCTATACAGTATTTATTGGACAATTCAAATGGCTAATCAGGGTTACAGATTCCCACTCAGTGATCAAGACGATTATAAAGCGAAGATTATGTTTCGTGTATTGTCTGAAGATACGAAGACTATTAATTTTCTGAATGCAAATACTCCTACAAGTTCAGGTAATTTCTTTGAAAACTTTGTGAACAACTTTCTGACTATCGTTAATAATAGTGCAAACTATGATGGATCCAAAGGAGGATCTTGTATGTTGTATATGCCATCTGCACTGCAGATGCAAGACGGTGTGTCATTTGACAATGTTGCGCTTGGCGCATCAGGTGTTGCTGCGTTACAAACAGTGAACGATGCACAAAGTACAATGCAGCAGGCAGGCGAGATGCTAAAGGCTACTGCCGGCCTGACAGGTATTAGTGCTATTCTTGATGCAGCAAAGGCTAACAAAGATGTTGGTGGTGTTGTTATGAATAAACTAAGCGGACTAGCGGGTGATAGGGCCGGTGCAATCGCTTCTAACGCGACTCAGACTGCGGTAAATCCTAACACAAGAGCTACATTCAAGACTGTTAACCATAGAGAACATTCATTCCAATTTAAATTCCTACCACGTAATGTGGAAGAAGGACGTGAAATTGAAAACATCGTTAAGTTTTTTCGAACCGAATTGTATCCCGAGTCTATTCAAGTCGGTGATATTTCGGTAGGCTATAAATTTCCTAATAAGTTTGCTATTCAAATGCTATATAATGGTGCACAAATTGGACAGCGATTGCTACCTGCATTCCTAAGATCAGTATCAACAACTTACAATGGTACGTCCCAGAGTTTTTATAAGGATGGCAAATTCAGTGAGATCGATCTGAGTCTTAACTTTATTGAACACGTCACAATGTCTCGCGATGATATTACATATGATCTTGATCCAATTGGCGGCAACTATAAAGAATGGTGGCAGACATTTTTGGATACACAGATAGCTGAAACCAGCCAGTTTCCTAATGCTAATGCGCAGACTGGAGTCCAATAATGTCAACATACTTTAAAAACTTTCCGATTACACCATATTCATTTGGTAATAACCTTGCGAACGTAGGCTTTCCTAATATATCTGCATATGTAGAAGTAATTGATGTAGTAAAGGATACTATAGCTTTTTATCGTAAGTTCTACATCCAAGAAGGTGATCGTCCTGATCAGGTCTCTATGCAACTGTATGACACACCTGATTACTATTATACATTCTTTATGATGAATGATAATATACGTGAACAAGGTTGGCCACTGTCAGAACAGCAACTCAAAGAGAGGGCTACAACAGACTTTCCACACCAAGTATTAACTACCAATGCAATTTTAACAGGCATATTTAAAGTCGGAGCAATGATATCCGGTTCAACCTCTGGTGCTACAGGTAAAATCATTGGACGTAATCTAGATCTAGGTCAGATCATTATTGATAGGACTACGATTGTTGGTACCTTTAGAAAGACCGAAATTATTACATCACAGGTTGGTGATTCTATTCAATCGGTCACACTCACAAACTCTATTGATCAGGGTAATGCGATTAAGCATTATGTAAATGGAGATAAACAGCTAAGTGATATTAATCCTCACTCAGGTGTTATTTCGTCCGAACTTACACCTATAACTAATCTTGAATATTATAGAGAACAGAACAACGGCCTCAAAGAGATAAAGGTTATAAAGCCTGGATCTATTGCCCAGATTGCAAAAGCGTTCCGCGAAGAGTTTAGATAATGTCAGAGTATACCCCAAAAAGCCCACTCGAGTATAAGCTTGAGAAGGTTACGATTACACACGGCAGGAACGAACATGAATTCGATATTACTGCGTCTGTCGTAGAGATCGAGGTATTTGAAAATCTAAACCGTGCGTATCTTACAGGCTCACTTGTATTCTATGATGACGCAAGAATTGTTGAGGCTGTGGACTTTAATGGTACAGAGACTATTACTATTATTGCTGGCCTATATCAAACAGACTACAAGATTAAAAAAGAATTTGCGGTGCGCGAAATAAGTTCAATACATCCTGCATCAGATACCTCAGATGTTGTGACACTTAAGCTTATAGACAAAGACTCATACATCTCATCGATGATTAATGTTAATAAGATGTATGAGGGTAAGCCATCTGAAATTATAGAGCATGTGCTACTTGATAACTTTGGTGCAACCAAAAGATTATATAAGCAAGGCAGTTCAAGTGCAAGTGATGTAGGATCAGATCTGCCTGAGATAGTTGCTGCTGCAAGTAGTTCTTCTGCAGAAATGCAGAACACTATGCGATATCTAGTGCCTAATATGACACCGCTTGAGGTTATTGAAAAAATGAAGATGCGGGCTAGCGGTCTGCAAGGTGCTCCTTATTTTTGCTACTCAAGTCTTAATGATAATGATCTGAGATTCTTTGATCTATATACACTTTTGACAGAACCATCGATGAATGCCGAGAATCCATTTTTATATTCTACTGTATATGCACAACAGAATCCTGGTGCTGGTGATACAGTGTCACTTAATATCATGTCATTTGATATGAAGAACAATGAGAATGCATTGGCTCTTATTATGAATGGCGATGTAGGTGCACAGTACGAATACCTTGATACCACTACTGCACTAGAACATTCTTTTGCATATGATGTGGGTAAGGTATTTAAGCATGTCTTGCCGTCCGGAGCTAATCCTGTATTTGATATTATGACACAATTTAATAATAAATCGGCTAACGAATATAGGACAAAGCGAGTGAGTCGTATTGCTACGACATCAACATTTGAACCCGGAATGTCTAATATATATGAAGAAGGCACGACGTCAAGACATTTCTCAAAGGCAATAAGTATATCACTGCGTAATATGTTAGGTAAATCATCTGTAGAAATACATGTTGCAGGTAGACAATTCTTTCCACAAGGCGACCATCGGACTATTGGTCAAATTGTTTCTATTCTTACTATGGCCAATCAACAACCTAAAGGTTCGAATGAAGAGGTAGAAATTGATCAGAAAAGATCTGGTGACTATTTGATATATGGTTGTAATCACATATTTGGTAAGACTGAGTATTCAGTAAAGTTATCGCTTGTTAAGATAACAAACTATAAAGGTAATACAAAGCTATGATGAGTCATTATGGTGATAACTTTCGCTGGTTCATGGGCGTAGTAATTAATAACCTAGATCCGCTTATGCTCGGAAGAACACAAGTTCGCATTTTTGGTATCCATAACTCGGCACTAGATGCAATTCCTAATGCCAAACTGCCTTGGGCTACAGTGATGCAACCAACAACAAGCGGCGGTACTTCAGGTATCGGTGCGATGCCTATGCTTTTACCGGGTGCACAGGTTGTTGGGTTCTTTATGGACGGCGAAGGATCACAGCTTCCACTTATCATAGGCGTAGTTCCACATCTTGAAGTGCCGTCTGAACAACAGCTTGTCAAGGCGCAATCAGTCGAAATTGGTTATGGTGTTGGACAAGTCGATCCTGCTCTTGCACGGGCTGTGGGTACAGTAAACAACAGTATGGGTTCAAGCGCATCAACGACATCTACTACAGGTATTCCGGTATATCCGCCCGATGTATCTCTTGCATGGATAGAACAGACGATCAGAAGTGAAGCAAACAAAGTAAGTATTGATCCAAATGTTGCGGTTAGATTATGGAAAGCCGAAGGCGGAGGTCAGTATCAGTCAGGTGTTACTACAGGCAATCAATTAAAAAGGAATGGTCGCGAAGCATCGTACGGCCCTTTTCAGTTGTATGTTGGTGGAGGTATGGGTAATGATTATGAGAGCGCTACCGGAAGAGATCTTGCGACTGACAATACAAAAGCCGGTGTTACTAAACAAGTAGAATTTGCATTGGCCCAGGCAAAACGTGGTGGATGGGGTCCATGGTATGGCCGCAAGCCTGCCGGGATTGCAGTGTGGGAAGGAATTAGAACCTAATGGTTTCGTTTAACAAAGTTAATAGTGTTTTATCTACATTTGACCAAAGACTTCCGCGTGATGGTTTGCTTGCTGCAGGCAACCAGGTTGTAGGAGAGTATAATGCTCAGCTCACATCAAAGCTTGGTGGGTCTCAAGGAGAAATACTAAACGGAATTCAAGCCCTGACTTCTGTCGCAGATTATCCAGGACAGTTTGGTGACAATGTATTTGGTACAGCAACAATAAAACTTACTGATGGTGTAGACGGGTTTACATCATCGCTTATAACTGACATTGCAAGTTTGTTTTCTGGTGGTTCTGGTGGACATTCAGTATTTACTGACGTATTAAACACTGCTGCGGCATTGGCTGCAGTAACTCAGGGCGGTCCGGCTTCAGGATATTTGCAAAGTTATTTTGCTGGAAGTGGTGGAGAGTCTATTCAAAGGTTATTAGGTACTGCAACAGGTAAACCTATAAGCCAATTGCTTTCAGTAGTATCTACGGTGCAGGCTGCAGGGTCTGCACAGTTCATTCAAAATGCTATGAAGCAAGCGTTGGGTGCGACACTTGGACCTGTTATTTCAGAATTTAATGTTCGGGCAAATCTTACTATTGGCACTGCGCTTGGCTCGACTCTACAAAACATTGTCGATGCGCTTGATACTCCGGTCGTACAGATTATATCAGGGCTTACACAAGGTAAACTAAAAACTGCACAACTCAACACAATTGCTCGCCTTATTGAGAATGGTAATTACACCGGAGCTATTGCGGCTGTCGCCGGAGTATCAACATTACCTATCGGAGAAATTGAATCTGGTATTAATGGGCTGAGTACTAAACTGTCTGATCGTGTTACTTATGGAAATGCTGTACTTACTCTGCCTAACTTTGATATTGGATCAAATGCACAAGGTTGGGATGGCGTTCGTACAAATACACCTAATTCTGATTATAACGCAACTCTTGGCAGTAGTAGTGGTAGTATTACTGGCGGCGGGTCTAGTAGTGGCGGCGGGTCTAGTAATTCAGAGCCTTATAACTTCACATACATTGCAGGTTCCGAAGAGCTTGAAGCCGAGATGAGATCATCTTCACGTGAGATAACCGAAGTTGTTATCCATTGGACTGCTACGTTTATGGATCAAGATATTGGTAGTGAAGAGGTACATCAGTGGCACCTGGCTAGAGGATTCAGCGGCTGCGGATACCATTATATTATTCGAAGAGACGGAAGACTTCAGCGTGGTAGACCTATAGGTAAGACTGGTGCACATGCAAAAGAAAATGGTCATAATAATAAATCGATTGGTATATCACTAGCGGGTGGATATACTTGTGTGTCCGGTACTTCGGGCTATCAGAATTTAGTAGGTAAAGAATCATTCACTACAGAACAGAACAAGGCGATGAATGAATTTTTGGCTACGTTCTATAAAGTATTCCCGGGTGGACAGGCATTTGGGCACAGTGATACCGATCCAGGTAATAAAATTGATCCTGGTTTCAGTGTTCCTAGTTATGTTGCATCGGTATTTAATAAGAATAATATTACGACTGGTACGAGTGCACCTCTCACGGTAGCACAAATATCAACAGCACGGAGCACAGCTACAGTATGACAACAACAAATGATGAACTAGAAGACCGCATATTAGAAGGCGGGCAGTCGGCACAGAAGATCGGAGTATTTCCGAACGGTTTTCAAGATCCTGCTGGTGTGTATCCTCGTCAAGACTATTGGCATCAGTCTTCACTTAATAAAACATCACTCGGCACGAATCGTAATGATCTTACGACAAATGGCGGTATTCCCTCTTTGCAGACTGCAAAAAAAGTAAACTACGATTTGCAGTCAGAGATTCCTGAGATTGCAAATCAGGCCAAGATTGATACAAACAAGGCGGCATCAAGCTATCCGAACAACCAGGTTACCGAAACGCCGGGTGGTCATATCATTGAAATGGATGATACGCTTGGTAACGAAAGAATATTGATTAGACACAAGAGCGGTTCGGGTATTGAAATTAAACCTGATGGTTCTATTTATCTTGCATCTGGTAATAAACTTATTGTGTCTGCTGCAGATGATGCACATGTTGTTGTTGAAGGCAATGCACATATGACATATCAAGGTAATGTGAATGTTGATGTGACAGGTGATTATAATCTGAACATTGCGGGTAACTATAATAAGTTTATTGCAGGTGACGAACGTGCCGAGATTGATGGTGCTCGAAGATATAATATTGCAAAGAATGATGGACTGATTGTCAAAGGTGGCAAGTTCACTACTGTGGCCAAAGGCGTGGTCGATACATATCTTGGAGGATTTACGGCTGCTGTCAAAGGTGCATGGGAAACAGCGGTTGACGGTACTGCCGGATTATTTTCGAGTGGAGCTATGCGAGTCACATCTGAGGTACAACAGAATATAACATCTCCGGATACAAATATTCATGCATCAAAGCTATCGGTCTTTGGTGATACAGGTACGTTTGGTGGTGAGAACATTGTACTATATTCATATAACCACCATTTAGGTAATACATTATGGTTAGGCGATGGTGAAGGCGGAGCAGGTACAATCAATGTAGATACGATTCGTGCAGTACGAGTTGAAGTAACCGGTGATATTGTGGCAAGTAACAGTATGACTGCCCAAACATTCCATGGTGATTTAAATGGTATGTCCAAGACTGCGGCGACCACGGTACACCAATCATATTCTGATCCGGATACAGGACCTGGTTCTGGTGGTAATGTTGGTTCACAGGGTACTATTACTGAAGTAGCTATTAATACTGACATACTTCCGGATGACATCAAAGCAACTGCGTTACCCAATGCAGGAATGGCTACAACATACCAGAAGTCCTCATATGGCATCCAGAGTGTGAAGGTGGACCCAAATGGTGACTTGCTATCATCTATTGATAGAACAGGATCAACCGGTGGAATTACAGCAAGACAGCTAACTACTGCAGAGGCTAGATCTAAAATGCGAGATAATGGCACACTAAATAATACAGACTTCATGGCAGTACAAGTGGCCGAAGGTAAGATCAATCCTGAATATACAAAGCCACAGCCCAAAGAAATAGGTAGAACTGCTGGCCCGAAACCTGAGCCACAAAATAATGAAACGACAATAGGACCGCACTGATGACACAGAGACCTGAATCGTATCAACAGTTTACCCCTAATCCAAGTCTAAAGACTGTTATACCTGATCCTACATTTAATCCAAACAACGCACCTGTGATTACGGCGGCTACTAAATTAGCACGCGGTGTTACTATAGCAAGATTTCTTGGTGGTGCAGGTGAATCGACTAACTTGAATCATATCACAAATGAAGCTGACAAACTACAGATCGCAAGACAACTATATCTGCAGGCAGAAGCAATCAATCTTGTATCTCAAAATTTTGGGGCGTTTAAGAACCATAGGCTTATCGTAATTGAAGGCTTATATCGTAAGGGCGAAAGTGAAACACTTGTGAGTGGTGGATTGAATGATCTTGCGACAAAAGGTCAAGTCGTAGTCTATCAGCTCATTAACCAAAATGGCATTCCAGATCATGCAACTATGTTTGATTTAGCTGTGTACTGGAAGGATTCTTTGTTGTATGATAAACTAATACTCGACTATGATTCGTTTAACCCGGACGGAAGTCTTGAGTGCCATATCATATTACAGATGCCTATTGTATCGAGTACATTTGCGGCTAAGTTCAAAAAACAATTAGAAACCAGGTACAATGGCAATCTCCAAACTTCTGGAGAGTTAGTAGAAATACTCGCTTAGATATTGTATAAATAGTTTAAACAATCTAGAGTATTGATCACATGGCAACAAACAGAGCATTTGCAGCAGAAGATGGCCAGCTTGGCACCGTCTCGCTCATTACTGCACGAAGTAAAGATTACAAGGATATCGATCTTTCTTTTGTGGCCAGACCTGACGGTGACGTCTATCGAAAGAACGATGCTGCTGCAGTAAAGCAATCAGTAAAAAATCTTGTACTCACTGGATTCCAAGAAAAACCATTTAATCCATCTTTTGGTGGAGGTATGGGTAACATTTTATTTGAACCTATGGATGATCTAACTGCATTTAATGCAGAGATTAATATTAGAGCAGCCATTAAGACGTTTGAACCAAGAGCAGTCGTTGCTGATATCAATGTGCAGGCAAGACCTGATGGTAATGCTCTTGATATACGTCTTAAATTTGGGGTAATAAATACATCAGAAGTTGTGACACTCGAAACTTCTCTATCAAGGCTAAGATAATATGGCAGACGTAACAGTAACATCTACACAGCTTGACTTCACTGAGATCAAGAATAAGCTTAAAACTTATCTTGCTCAGGATACTCAATTTTCAGATTATAATTTTGAAGCATCAGGCCTTTCTAATATCCTGGACGTACTAGCATACAATACACACTTTAATGCATTGACTGCCAACTTTGCATTAAATGAGTCGTTCCTCTCGACTGCGCAGTTGCGCTCCTCTGTTGTATCACATGCTGCGACTCTTGGTTATGCTCCTCGAAGTAGGACTGCGTCACGTGCAGAAGTGCAACTAAGCATCAATCTAAACGGTGTTGCAAATAGACCTTCGTCAGTAATAATTGGTGCAGGTACTTCGTTCACATCTTCTGTAGGTGATATTACATATACGTATCAGACTATCGAAGACTATGTTGCGACAGATAACGGATCTGGTTTGTATCAGTTCTTAAACACTGCCGGATCACTGACTATTCCTTTATTTGAAGGTACACTGAAAACTAAGACATTCTATGTTGGTGAAGTAGGTGAGCGTCAGCTATATGTTATTCCGGATGATACGATTGATACCTCTACTGCTGCGGTAAACGTATTTGATACCACGAACGGTGCATCATTCAGTGCATATACATCTATTAATACTGCGGTATCAGTTACATCAACTTCTCGTTACTATTCTATTAACGAAGCCCCTAACGGTTATTATGAACTAAACTTTGGTGATGGTATTTCGTTTGGTAGAGCACCTGTTGCTGGCAATAAGATTGTTGTATCGTATCTATCATGCCTTGGTGCAGAAGCAAACGGCGGATCTACATTTACGCCTACTTCCCAAGTATCAGTACTCGGCAGTGGATATAACTTATCTATTACTACAATAACAAATTCTGTTACTGGTGCACCTAAGCAATCGATTGAATCAGTCAGGCAGAATGCCCCTATTGCATTTGCGGCACAACAAAGACTCGTTACTGCAGATGATTATCGTGCTATTATTCAAAGTAACTTTAGTACAGTGACAGATGCTATTGCGTGGGGCGGGGAAGACAATACACCTGCAGAGTTTGGATCTGTGTTCGTTTCATTAGTATTTGAGGACAATACATCTGCTGCAGCCATTGCTTCTATTAAAGACCAAATTGTACAGCAAATTACAAACAACCTATCAATTATATCTATTGATACCAAGTTTACTGATCCTACCACAACATTCCTAGAATTAGTTGCTTCGTTTAACTTTGATCCTAACCTTACTGGTGCAACAATCAAATCAACAGAAGCTAATGTGCTAGGCGTAATTAATGGATATGTTTCTACTAATCTTAAGAAATTTAGTGGTGTGTTTAGACGTTCAGAACTACTTGCAGAGATAGATGATATCAGTGCTGCGGTTCTTAACTCAAGAGTATCGGTTAAGCTTCAACAACGTTTTACGCCT
>TARA_R110002167_G_scaffold301957_3_pt1 | contig 32558 bp, 31 predicted proteins | sample TARA_R110002167 | Tara Oceans TARA_R110002167 (sample SAMEA4398238) | marine metagenome | biome: Polar Biome; feature: [MES] marine water layer (ENVO:01000295) within the mesopelagic zone...; material: water (ENVO:00002006), including particulate matter (ENVO:01000060) such...
ATTGGGTTTATTTTGAGCTACCATACTTAGCCCGAAGCCAAGTGTTAATACTAATAATACTTTTTTCATAATTTATTTATTTTAATTATTATTTAGAATGAGGGGGGTAGCGAATCCCCCCCACTCAATCCGAGAACTACCTCGGTCCTAAGAGTGGTCTTCAAACCACAATATCATTACCCATCACAACTTACACAATCAGGGTCGGTAGCTCTAATAGCAATATCACCACGTAGTACCGATTCCGTTCTCATATAGTATAGGGTTTTAATTCCTGTTTTCCAAGCTTCCATATGGACTTGATTAATCCACTTTGGACTAGCTTGGGAAGGGAATGCAAGATTTAGGGAAACTCCTTGGTCAACATATTGTTGTCTAATACCAGCTTGTTTAACTAACTCTAACTGATTGATTTCTTTGAATGTTTTAAATACATCCATTACCCAATCAACTCCCTTTTGGTCAATAATTTCTTGTGACATATCCTCACGTTTGGTAAGTTTACCATCAACATATCCCCAATTATTTAATTCATCTAACCCCTGAACTGAACCACCATCTTGTAAGATAGTATCCCATGTATCTTTGTTATTCATACTCATTTTACGAAGAGCACGTTCTAACTCAATATTCTTACGAATAAAAGTACCTTTAGCAGTTTGTTCCGTGAATACATTAGCTGCCCATGGTTCAATACCAGCAGATACGTTACCACTCAATTTGGAGTTGGATACAGTAGGAGCGATTGCTCTTAGGTGAGTATTTCTCAAACCAGTACCAACACACCAAAGCGGTTCTCCGTATTCTTGAGCCAATTCACGAGACGCTCGTTCCGATTCAATCTTAATTTGAGAGAATATCTTACGAGTTTCAAACTGAGCAGGTAATCCTTCGAATGACATACCTTTTTGTTGTAGATATGTGTGCCATCCAAGGACTCCAAGCCCAAGAGCTCTACCTTTTTCTGCGAAACGTACTGAGTTTTCGAAACCTCTCATATTCTTTGCTCTTTGGATAAATTCTTCAAGAACACCATCTAAGAACCAAGTTGCAGTATATACTAAATCAGTATCTTTCCACTCATCGTACTTTGATAGGTTTAATGAACTTAAACAACATACAAATGAATGTGATTCATCGGTGTGTAAAGTAATCTCAGAACATATGTTCGTCATGTGTACTTTTAACCCATTATGTTTATATGCTTCGGGATTTGCTTTATTAACATTTCCCTTATACATAATATAAGGTTGACCAGTTGCTTTACGTTTCTGAAGTACCTTACCCCATTTCGTTCTTGCATCGATATCACCATCTTCTAATCTTCTCATGAACTTGTCACCAACAATTACACATTGGTTTAAGTTCAAACATTGACGATTTACATCACCTTTAGGTTCTCTGATTTCAATCCATTCATCAAAATCACCATGCTCTATATTAAGATTAACAGATGCAGCACCTCTACGAACAGCCCCTTGGTTTGTAGCAAGGATTGTAGAATCGTATATTTTTGAAAATGGTACAACACCATCGGATGTTCCATTATTAGTAATTTTAGCGCCTGCAGGTCTAATCATATTGATACCTACACCAACACCACCACCATGTTTGGCGAGTAACATTAATTCAAGGTTCTTTGTACCTATCTCTTGGATAGAATCACCCACATCAATACCAAAGCAAGATATTGGTAAACCTCTATCGGTGCCAGTATTTGATAGTACCGGCGATGCTAAATTTAACCACCCTCTCCAAATGTAATCAAAAAACTTTGATGCCATTTGTGGTTTGTCAAGTCTTCGAGCAACTGCCGTAGCAACTCTCCAATATGCATCTTTAGGAGTTTCACCTGATAATAGATACCCCTTTGAAATGGTCTTTACGTAAATTTCAGTATTTCCCCACGTTGGGAAATCTACTCCCAATTCCCAATCTAATTCTTCTCCGTAATTCTTCATAGTTTCTTTAAAATATGTCATCCCAATCCTCTCCTTCATTTGCCTTACTGTAATCAGTAGGTCTTAGAGCGAAGAAATCGGTATGTGTATGTCCTCCAGTTAAATGGTAGAACCATTCTAATTCTGCAGCTGAGTTTTTGTCGTATTCAAATAATGATTCGTAACCTAACTCATTCAATTTTTCATTTAATCGTTGGTTGATGAAATTCTTTAGGTCTTCTTTTTTAAGATTCTCCAAATCTCCCATCTCAAACATCTTATCGATGTATTTATGTTCTAATACTTGAATCAACTTAGCAGCTTCTTGGATTGATTCTTTAGAATCTTCTAATAACTCAGGATATTCATCACACATATGTTTGAATAGCTGACAACCCATCCGTGAGTGTAAGGATTCGTCCCTTACAGACCACTTCATCTGTTGACCGATGCCCTTTAACTTATTTCTCATTTGGAACGAGTAAAGGACTGCAAATGAGGAGTATAACGCAACTCCCTCGGTAAATGCTGAAAATATAGCAAGTGACCTAGCTACTTCTTGTCTAGCATCTGCATTTTCTTTTAAATCCTTGTAAGTGTAGTTATTTGACACATCAGCAAGGTTATTAAATCGTTCAGCTGTTGCCGGTTCGTGTAAAAATGCTTCAAAGTCTTCTAACCCAAGAGATTCGTTTAAATATGAGTATGCGGTTGCATGAATGGTTTCTTGTGAACCAAACATCATTGCCATCTGCTTTATCTCGTGCTTTGGAAACCAATTAGTTACCATAGTAGTCCAATAGTCAGAAACAGCACATTCAGTTTGTGCAAATCCTAATAAGATATTACCTACTAAGTTTTTTTCTTCTTTCGTAAGATGTTCGTTCCAATCTTTAATGTCGCTTTGCATTGGTATCTCAGTATGTAACCAAAATGCCTGTGCTTGTTTTAACCACCCTTCGGTGTAATATTCTGGATATTCAAATGGTTTGAATGGTACTCGGTTGTCAAATAGACCCATAGTTATTCCTTGTTAAATTTTTAGACAGTATGTTAATTGGGGTGGTAATATATAGTCTCTAAAAACCAATATCACCACTCATTTCTTTATATTTTTGTGCTAATTCTTTTCTTACTAAACTCTCCCCACCTTTCATATCTTTTTGGGTTTGTCTACCATTTATAGAGTCCTCATTATATATGTGAATTTGGCCTGTAGAGAAGTTTGCTTTAGATGGGAACGTCATCCCATCAGGACCAAACCTATTCTTAATTACGTGCCATCTACCAGTCCCTGCGAGTTTGTCTTCAATCTTACGAGAAAGGGATACTACAAAATCAGCAGTCATCATTTTTGAGAATGACCCTGCAATCTTTGTACCTGTAATGATGTCATCATCTGCCCCACTTCTGTTTATTTGGGATGCTGTAAATACCGGAACTTCATATTCTCCGGCTAACCCTCTGAGGTCTTCGATAATCTCCTCTAATTCCTCATGTCGTTTCTCCTTAGCAGAAGGAGCTCTTAAAAGGTCAGCATAATCTACAATAACGATATCTGGCTTTTTACCTTGTAAGGTCATTTTGTCCATATGTGCTTTTAACGAAGTTACACCTGCGGTTTTAGTTGGATAGTGTTTGATTACCAAATCACCTTTTACATTTTCAACTGCTTTTTGGACATCTTCCATGTTGTATTTAAGATTCGCTACTGCGACACCACTTAAAACTGCATCATAACGTTGACCAGTATATCCCTCATTTAACTCAAGGGTGTAGTGAGCTACAATCTTACCTTGTTTCATTGCATTAACTCCGATGTTTACCAAAGCCCACGATTTACCAATTCCAGGAGGAGCAGCGAATAGGATTAATTCACCTTTACCAAATCCACCTTGTGTAATCTCATCTACAACGTCCCACCCAGTAGAAACTACATTCCTAACTGAATCTTCATATCGTTCAGTTACCATTGTCTTCCATTCAAGACCTATATCAGAATCTTGACCAGCTTTCATAGCATTGTCAATCTTCTTTTTAATAGTGTCATACTTACCATCCTCTAAAAGTGTTACCGAATCTAAGATAGCATTTTTTATGGATTGATTTATACAAAAGTCAAGTACTTGTTCTTTGATATATTTTAAATCATCACTTCCTAAGTGATTCCAAGCAAACTTTAACGTGTCTACCACAGAAGTTTTTAATACATCACGTTCTATTTTGTTTATTTTAACTTTTAGAACATCTAATGTAGGCATTGTCTCGTATTCATCAAAATGAGCAAGTACAGTTTTAACTAACCACTCAGATGCTTCAGAGTCAAAATACTCAGGTAATATAATATCGTAGATTTGTCGAGTGAACGGCTTATCTGATAATATAGCGGATATTACTTTATTCTGAAATGATGTGCTAAACTTACTTCCTAACTTCTCCATATGATACTAATATACGACATTTTTTTAAACTTACCAACTTTAATTTAATAAAAGTGGTTTTTTATAAACATACCCCTCTTCCTTACGTTTAACGTGCTTTGGGAATGGGTATGATATACTTTGTTTGTATAACCCATCCTCATAAACAAAATTACTAAGGTCTTGGTATTCACCATCTCGGGCGAATACATTACTTAACCTCCAACAATCATGTTTCTCTGGACCTAATTCATCTTTTGAATATAAATCAACTCTCCATAAACTTTCTTGAAAATGCATATCAGGGAATATTCTTAAATCATACCCAATTCTGAGAATAGTCTCAAATACTTCTTTAAGTTTATATGAATTGTACTCACCAGTTATGGCGAAATCAATATCCCATGATAACCATTCTTCGAGAACGCCACCTATGACATATAATTTATATTCTGATACATATTTTGATTCTGATATGATTCGACTTATGAATGTTCTAAACAAAGGGTGTTGTGGTCCACCTACAGCGTACCACCCCTTTTGTTTATAAGTGTGGTACTCGACCTCACCATTCCAATAGTCAACTCGTAAATCATTGTCCATTTAAATTGTTTTTCAAATGCGTATCTAATGATAACCATGAGTTTCTTAACCACGTATCAGCATTTGCGAATACTGTATATAACTTATCAACTAAGAACATCTTTTTGAATTCAATCATGTCTAATTGAGGTTGTTGGTTATCCATGATACCACGGACTTTTGAAGTAATTGATGATGAGATTTCAGGGTCTTTCAGTTGCATCAACCCATAGTTCATCTCAATGGTTGTCATATTTTCTAACAATTTTTGTGACAACTTATCATCACATTCTGTTTTAATTTTAGATATAAACCCATCTAAATCAAGAACGTCTCCATTCAAGAATGGCATTTTACTAAGAATCGTCTTAGGACCCACTCCTCGTACACCAGTTATATTGTCAGACTTATCACCTTCCATTACACGATAATACACAAGGTTTTGTGGTATAACTCCGTACTCTTCTCTTACTAATGCCTCATCATACATTTTCTTCTTTGTAGGAGCCCATACTTTGATTCGTGGGTTTACCAATTGTAAGAAATCCTTGTCTGACGAGAATATTGTAACTTCTTTTTTAAAGTAATGATTAGCTAAATATGCGATGATGTCATCAGCCTCAACATAATCAATATAAGTCAATGATACAGGCAACACTTGTAGATATTCAATAATTCTACTGAATTGATTCCTCATCGATTCTTGTTGGTCTTCAAGGTCTTCATATCCGGCTAATCGGTTTATTTTAGTTAAACCAGTTCTACCTTCTTTGTAAGCTTTGTATACAGATTTTCTTCTGTTTGAGCCACCTTTACCATCGAATACAATAACAACTCTCGTTGGCTTTAATTTTCGGATGGTAGCAGCGGTGGACAGGAGAAACCCTGTCACACCACCACAATGTTCTCCATCGTCATTTAAGGCAGGAACTGCCCCAAAGCATCGAATAAATTGGTTTAGACCATCAAGAATTAAAACTCTATCATTAAGACTCTCGTCTTTAGTCTCACTATGTTCTTTACTCACTTCTTTGAGTAGTTCCGTATACCTATTAGTCATCAAAATCTGTTAATTCTACATTATCAATGTTTGCCGCTGCTACCGTTGTTTTGTAAGACATAATATATGCATCACAAATCTGCTGATAGAGTGACTCTTTTAATTCTGGTCGTTCTGCGAGAAGTTCTTCAAAGTTCTTAGCTTGGAATTTAATTTCCTCACCAGTCTCAGTATCTGCATATGTGTACCATGCACCACTTTGACCTACTAACTTATAATTCTTCATCATATTTAACCACGACCCATAGTTATCGATACCACTATCGAAATAGATGTCATAATCTACAGAGCGTAATGGAGGACCCATTCGGTTTTTAACAACCTGAGCTCGTGTCTTAATACCAACTACTTGGTCAACGCCACCTATTTTAGATTTTAACTGACCCATAACTTTGAGTCTTAATCTACATGATGAGTGAAACGCTATAGCTTTACCACCACTTGTTGTCCATGGGTCTCCAAAGGATACACCCATTCGAGTTCTAAGTTGATTGGTAAATATTAAAGAAATGCGTTCACGTCCAATAAGGTTTGTCACTTTTCTCATTGCTTTAGAGATAATGATAGCTTTTTGGGTTGCGTAACCGGCTTGGTCATAATCAGCTGAAATTTCAACTTTAGTAGATGCACCTGCTACGGAGTCAACTACGATTGTAACCAATTTCTTTTTGTCAGAAGCACGTACTGATTCAATAATTGAATCAATTGCCTCAAAGATATCTTCCACAGTTTCCAATGGAACATATAACATTTTGTTTACGTCAACACCAATAGCTTCAAGAAAATCTTGATTCATAGCATTTTCTGTGTCAATGTAAACACCAAGACCACCCTTCTTTTGAGTGTCTGCGATTGCGTGAGCTGCGAGTAATGATTTACCACTACCTTCTAAACCTGTAATCTCAGTAATACGACCTACAGGTAATCCACCATGGGGTCTATTTGAGATTGCCAAATCTAACATTGGTGAACCAGTCGAAACCCATTCATCTAAATCAGTTGGCGTCGCCTCTTCCCCATCCAAGAAGTAAGCCACTCTATGAGCGGACTTAAACTTCTTGTTAAGGTTGTCAGCTAGGATAGAAGATAACTCGTCACGAGTTGATTTTTTCTTCTTAGCCATCTAATTAGTCGTTGAAAAGGTCATCAAATGCTTCTTTTACATTAGAAGCAGGAGCGGTTGATGTGGTTGGTGTAGCTGTCTCAGCTGCAGGTTGTTCTTTAGCATCTGAAACTTCGCCAGTTTCTAACCATTCTTTCAACATACCTTCCATTTCTTCATAAGTTACTTTTTTGAACATACTTGGTAGTTCAATTTGTTCTTTAGAAGAATTGACAATGTTAGCATCTTCTGAAACAGATGATGTGTTTGGTTTTACACGGATGTAAGTTTCAGGGTAAGACTTACCCAATTCAGCAGCAGTTTTAAACTCTACTGTTACATCACGACCATTTACAGGGTCAGTCAAATCACCATAATCTGGGTCAGCGAAGAATCCAAGAAGTTCTTGGTAAACATTCTTACCAAATCCCCAAAACTTAACACCTTCAGACTCTTCACCACGAACCAATACAGGAACGTAAGTACGCATCTTTGGGGTTAATTTACGAGAAAGTTGGTAATCATCACGATTTCCAGTTGATTTTAACTTCTCAGCGAATTCCAATAGAGGGTCAGCCTCACCAAACGAACTTGGAGAGATGATGTTCTTACCACCAAAACCGAAGTGGAAGTACAACTCAATAAATGGATTGGAAGTGTTGTGGGTGTACGGCAATATACGAATTTGTTGTTTGCCAGGTGTTGGTTTCCAAAGATTATCAGTCTTTGTTACTTTTGTTTGAAGCGTGTTCAAACGATTGCGGATTGCATTTAAATCAATAGCCATAATACTACTCTTTTTTTAATTATTAATTGTTAACTTGTCACTAATATACAACATTTGGGTGACAATACCAAATGTATTTCTTAAATATTTTTTATTTCTTTGCTTTGGTGTAAATTTAACCCCATACACCAATATGGTTATCATATACTATAAATATACAACTTTATTTTGTAACATCCAAAATTCTGAAGAGATTTGTTTTCATAACTTTAAACCCAGTACCATCGGTTAGGATTATTGAGTTACGGTATGTATTCCAATCAACATCGAATGATTTATCTAAGTATCCACCATTTTCAGATTCGATTACTCTGTTTAATGCGTTAATAGTATACATCGTGTTTGACTCTTTTTTTCTATGTACCATTATAGTACTTGGAAGAAACTTAGCTGCATTTGGTATAATATTGTAACTTACCACCAATTCGTTTGATGGGTCTAATTTTAATATAAATATTTTACGACTGAATAAATCAAACGTAGTTAGTATTGTATTTGTTATATTTTCGAATTCACTTTCATTAGTGAACGTACATAGTAGTTGTGTTCTCACTCATTCTCTCCGTAATTATAGTTTTAAAGCCGATTTAACTTTGCCTAATGACATCTCTTTTGTACCTTCAAAATTGTAACTATATCTTCCAGTTGAGTTTGTTCCCATTCTAAATTGTGAATACTTTAAATCTCCAGTCGTTTCGTTTATACCACTTAGGCCATACCCACTCATATTGAAATACGCACCTTGTGAATTTGCTCTTAAATAAAATACAACTGTATCTGATAAGTCTTTAGCTAATTTGTCTTGGATAAACGTTTCTGACCCTGGATATGCTTCATATGGCGTTCCACCACCACTCCTATCCAATCCAAATACTTTATATAAAGGTAATGTTGTTTTACCATACACCATTTCTTTTTCTAACTCTATCAGCTGTAAATATAGTGCTTTAGAATCTCGGGATAAATCTCCTAATATACTTTTAAGTACAATTGCCGATTGGAAATTTGTTAATAGCTTAGCAACATCATCTTTACTTATAGGGGCGTTTAAAGAAAGTTTTGCATACCCTTTAAAGAAGAATGCTGGGTTAGATACGGCAGCTTTCATTAATAAACTCATTTCTTTATTAACGTTATCTACTAATTTATCTAATATTTTTTGGTCTTTTGCGATTACATCAAAAGAATCGAATAAGGTGGGCTTCTTAGCTTCATTTAAAATACCTTCATGTAATCCAGCTTTAAACAACTCTTTCTCTAATCGCTTAACATCAGATTTTGGAGATTTTTTGAATCCAGTTTCCATCTTTTTTAAGAACCCACCTAAGAAAGCTCCTAATGTAGATATTTTCTCTAATAATTTAGAACCTAAACTTTTAATAAAAGTAACACCCTTATTTAAGAAATCCTGCAACCCCTCATCTAACTGAACTGACTCTAATGCTAATTTTTTAACATCAGCCGCATCTAACAACCCATATTTATCTTTTAAGAATCCATATATCTTACCTAACTGAGCGGCACCCTTACCTTTTTTAAGTGATACTTGTAAAAACTTAATATTCGTACCTTTTATAGTACAAACACCTTTTTTATCATACTCTACGGGCAATCCTGCGTTTAATTTAGATATAACTTCAGAACCAGGAACACTACATACAACACAATCGGCTGTATTATCTTTTACACCATCTACTAACTCAGAACGTTCTGTTGCTGAATAGTATCCTTTAATATTTTTATGAATTAGGTATGGAGTTTTGAATGGTAAAACTCCTTGTGTAAATTTAGTCATACCTGCCATTAACTGAGCTATTAGAAAGTAATCACCTAATGGCATTGAATCTAATTTACTTAGAATTGCGTCCGCTTTAGCATAATCCCCACTCATTCCCAATGCTTTAATAAATCTATTTTTTACTGATTTAGTTACCTTTACTAAATCTTCTTCAGTTTTAGCACTATCTAACTCTTTAAGAATACCAACACCATTTACATATAATCCCATACATGCAGCAGTTTCCATTGTATCCGTATCAAAGTTTACATCAGTTGCCGATGCACCTTTTTTCATTTTACCAAATAAAGATTGTATGTTTTTATCACTTGCCGTAATAATATAGCTTTTACCAGTATCATCAGCTGATACATATACAGTTCTACCACTATTAATATTTACCTCAATGCCATCATCTGTTGGTGATATTTTTGTAAACGGGCCTTTAGGTACTCTTGTAGATGGTGGCAATCCCATTTTGAATAAATCAGCAGTATTTTTAAGTGGTAGAAATTTATCCCCAACTGCGTATTTGTTATCGTATATTGAAGCTTCACTAAGAATTTGACCTAATTCAATTAAAAGGTTTTCTTTTAGTTTATCGTTTTTAGAGGTAAGAGCGTCACGTTCAGCCTGAGTCATCATCTCAAGTTGGTCTGAATTTGAAAAGTCCGGCTGGTCATCAGATGACTCAGAATCATCTTCTGGTTTGTCATCAGTCGTGGTGGATTTATCATCAGCTTCTAATAGTGATGTTATATAAAGTTTAGCGAATTCTTCATCTACTAATTCTGAAACGACCCTATAGGTAGCTGACAATGATTCTTCAGAGGTAATACCCTCTTTTAGAGAGATTCCAACTTCATTGTACACCTGCTGTGCTATATAATTGATAAATTTCTTCATAAGTATAAATAGTTATATTGTAACCTTCACCATGTCTTTATAGTTATCACCCACTTCGGTCTCAATAGGGAACCCATCCGCTTGCATAACTTCTTTAATTTTGTTTATATAATCAATACCATCCTCAGGGTGAACATCAAATAAAATTGAGTCATATGTGTAAAGGATAGGTAACGATTTTTGAGATTGTATCATATTAGATAGTTTCTCAATTATAAGTATGTTTCTCTCAGTCTCAACCGATTGTAAAATGTAGTTAAATAACTTGTTTTTATTTAAATCTTTGTGAAAAACAAGCTTTCTTTTTAAAATCGGAGTATATACCTCTTTATTTGATAAAAACTTAGTCCACAATGATTCGATATATGTAGATGTCTTACTGAAGAATGGTATATGTTTGTACTCATCCTGCACTCCACCATATAATTGTCGGAATGTGATACCCTTTGCGGTAGAATCATCTACACCATATTGGTTAGCCAACCACTTATGTGCTTTTATATCTAATGGTATATCTACCCCAATCAGTTTCCCAATCAGCCGTAGGTGATATCCATCAAAATCTAATTGGTATAACTTTCCACCATCAAATCGTGATATGAATCGTGTACGTACCTCACCATCTTTTGGAAGTGCTGCGTAGTTTACTCCACCAAAAGCGTTTGATGGTCGTGATGTTGTGGTCAGCATATTATATTGTGTGTATTCCATACCCCCGTGGGTATAAAGACCACTCTTTTCTATCCAATTATACCCTTTTGGATATATTTGTGAGAATTTACTTGAAGTCGTAGATTGTGACCACTTTTTCTTCCATTCTTGAAATTGTTCGTAATGTTTCCAAATAGGAATGAGGTCATTTGCTTTTGGAGCTTTACGTCTTCTAAAGATTGTATATATAGGTTTCTCATCTACCTCAAAATCAGACGCCTGATGGAATAACTCCATCTCAAGGTCGTACATATTAGATTCACACTTATAATGGTGTAAGAAGTCCTTTAAACCCACCACGTGGGCTGATTCGAACTGAGTGAAGTCAATCTTGTCAGTTACACAACTGGCGTCTATGTTATTGTAGTTTACAAATATGTCATTATCACCATCAGATATCATTATAGCGGATATGCGAGACAGATGAGGGTGTTTCACCAAACTTGTTAGAATGGGAAACACCAACACCTTGCTTGACAGGGCAGAAATGCGTTTATGTAATCTTTTGTCTGTATCTACTATCTTCACTAAGGGTAATATACGAAATTAATTTTAATATACCAACTTTTTTGAACATTGTCTTGAACCTAAGTCGTAATGGTTTGGATTCTTGCCCTTACTAATCAACATCTTTTTACGAAGTTCAACCATAGTCTCCCACTCTTGAAGGTTTAACCCACTATGTTGGAGTTGGTTAGCCATTTTGAGCCATTGTTCGTTTTCTACGTGTGTCATGTCTTAACGATAAAGGGTTACGAAGTCTCCGAAGTGTTTATCGAATACTTCTAATAAATTTTCATAGTCACCACTCTTCATATCATCTAAGACAGGCTCAGCGTGGTAACCGAGTTGTTTACAAAGACTTGAAGCCGCTGCGAGTAGAGAAAATGCGTTACCATCAGGACCTGTTAGGTCGATGATGATACCTTGAGCTTTTGGTTTCTGAATTATCATATCTTATTTGTTTACTTCGATTAGACTCATCGGAACTGTGAAAGTTCCATGACCATTTAACACTTTTAGAACAGCTTTAGTTCGGTTGATTTTTTCAACTCGAAGTTGTTTACCTCTCAACTTGGGGTGATTAACATTTACGTTAGCTCCTATATAAAGAGACTCTTTAACGTCATAGGCTGCAACACTCTTTTTACTCTTAATCACTTCAACTACTTTGTTGTTCAACATTCTTAGTTCTTCGATGGTCAATTGGTTTAATTCTTGGTAAGTCATATTTTTTAATTTTTATTTTTAGTATCGTGGTAACATCACCACATCAACAGTACTAATATAGTGATTATTTATCAAACCACCAAACTTTTAATGTTAAATAATTGTTAAGTTTAGTATCCGATGAATTCAAGTTCAACTGAAGGAATGAGTCCTTTTGATACTCCCCATGGGTATTCCTCACGTAACCAGTAGTTTTGAACCATCTCTAACTCTCGTAGGGTCTCGTTATAGATGTCTTCCATCTCAAACCCAATACCATACCCACTTGGACATACTACAGATGCTACCTGTCTAAGGAGGTCTTCATCTTCGGTTTTCATGGCGCGGTTTAAAGCGAGTTTTAACTCAGCTTTCATCAAATCAGCGACCTTATCATTGTGGTCATACATTTCAGCATTCCAAGGTTTTGTGATTTGGATTTCGTACTTAGTTTCTATTACTTTCATATCTTTCTTCTTTACTATGTAAAGATACGATAAATAATTGAATATGCCAAATTTTAATGTTAAGAAATTGTTAAGTCTTTAGGAATTCTGTGTAATTGGTAATGTAGTTGGTGAGTCCTTTGATGGTCTCATTACCTAATTGGGCTTGTCTACGATTTACATCCAACACACTCGATGATATGCCTGATAGCTTCCATCTAATTTCTACTTTAGAATAAAATTCCAATGATGCTAACACATACCCCCCTTTACTTACTTCTGTGATTACATCTTGAAAGTGAGGTTTTACAAAACGTCTTAGAAAATAACCAACGCTGTAGTCATCTTCGGTTGGTGGTGTATTTTCGTAATAAGCAAAGTTTAAAGTATCAACTGATGGTTTTATTACTATACTATCGTATTTGAATTTTGCACTATTATCGTTTAATAATAAATTAACATATGGTATAAGTTTTTTTGATATATCAGCAATCCATATAGATTTAGTAAATACTTCACCTGTAGAATATTTATGATAATCACCAATATACTCAGTACCATCCACAAACATCCAATCACCACCATTGGTGTAAAGTCCTTTTGAAATTTGACCATCGGGATAATATATTTTTCGTCTCTTATCCATTACGTCGCGTCCAATTTTAAAAATCCAGTTATTTCAGTTTGCCAACCACCTTGCCCATCAAATGTATGGTTAATGTTACCAACACAAAAATATGCACTTGCGGTTTTGTATTTCGCAGGTAGGCCGCTAAATGTAAATGTATCACCAACCTGAGCACCCCAAGCACCATAATGGCCTACTGTTAAATCTATCATATACCGATACCCATTAGCTGTTTTTGTTTCGATTGGGTTTGATTTAACGTATGAGGCTAATGCTGTTTTAAAATCCTCAACCCGAGAGGGTGAAAATCCCGCCCCTATTGCCTCTTTAGCTTTACGTACGTCATCTATTTTAATTTTATCATCTGCTACAGGAGCTCCTACTTGAGAACCACACGAATATAATTTATCAAGGGCGTTAGCTGGGAGTGCACCTGCTCTATTAGAAACTAATGCAGCAGCAGCCATTGTAGAATCCATATTAGATGCCATATTAACGCTGGTTAGTACTGTACCTAAGTTGTGTATACCAAATAAATATGGTGTTGGCGCTGTTGTGTGTTCAGCCCTATAATTAGCTATTTTAAATTCTGACCGTTCGTCCAACCCATTACTATACAATTCAAGTTGGTACAATCCGCCAGTCAAATCTGAAATACGACCATTTAATACTCTTAAAAAGTTATTTACAGAAGTAGCACCACCACCATGTTCTTTATCATCCACTTCTTGTTTTTGTAATTCCTGTATTATCTCGGTGATAAAGTCAAGTGATAGATAAAAGTCCTTGGCTAGGCCTGATTCAGCCCCTATTGCTGAAAAGTCGTTTTTTGTGTCATCACCATCGCTACCATAATTATTCATCTTACCACCTAATAATAATTTAGTTGGGTCAGCTGAACCCATAGATGGCTCGCTACTACCAGCAGCTTTTGAGAATGACCATGTAGTATCACCGCTATGAGCATGATTAATTACATTAACCAGTTCCTGATAGCTACAATATGTTATCATCATGTCATCGCTATCAAATCTAAGACCAAGGGCTGTAAAGTCACCACCACCTTCAGTTTGTACGTTAGCAACAGCATATCCACTGTCAAGTGTACTTACCTTACCCTCCCCATCATCTACAAAATCCTTGGTTGACCTTTTTTGAATTAGAGATGGTTCTTCATAATCTGGAAATGCTTTTAAAAATCTAGCATTTAACTCACCTATAATACCACGTGGGGTAATCGATTGCCCGCTGTCGTCTTTATATGTAGTACCCTTGTTTTTCATTTCCTGAATCATTGTTAGTACTCCAGAGAATCGGTTTGCCCCAGTTAATTGTAGTGTACATGAATATACACCATGTACGTCTAGCGAAAATCCAAAATTATGGACAAATGCTGTTATACTGCTACCCAGACCCAGCCCTTTATATCCGAAGGAAACTACAACACCATTACCGGTTCTAAAAAAAGCACTCTCATATTCCTCAAATTGAGAAGCTGAGAAGCATTTAAAACTTACATCAATGCTATACAATGCAGATTCTGTACTTTTTTGTGAACCATCATTATTAATTCTAACACTTTCTAATATAGGTTTTGCTGGTATATCACGACCCGTATCTATTGACCTTAATGTGTTATAATCAGCGCCTTTAGTCAATAAAGTATCACCTAATGTTGCAGACCCACCAGTACATAACCCAGCATTGTTGGTACCATTGGTTGCTAACGTAATAAACGCATATTTACCATAATTCCATATTTTGGACTCTTCGGATGCGTTGGGGTCTTTTATATAACCTGAGATAGTATCTAAGTTTTTAGATGACGCTAACCCGCTTCTTGAAAATACACCCATAACTATAAACTATTTAATTGATTATACTCTTCTTCAATTGGTTCTGAATTTTGTGGTATTCTAAGTTGTACACCAACGGGTACTACTAAATCACCCTTACCTATATTGTTAGCTCTTGCTATAATCCACCAAAGAGAACTTTTACCATAATATTTGTATGCTAGAGTATCTAACCTATCACCTATCTTACCAATGATATAGATATCAGAGTTAGAAGGTTCAATAATAGGAAGTAATGTTGTTGTTCTGTAACGCCTTCCATCACTTTTTTCTATTTGTGTGTTATCGTATCTACCCATAATTAAGCTCCATAATCATATAATGTTTTTGTGCTTTTTTCACTATGTACTGAACTTCCAACTACGGTTAACCCAACTGAAACATCAATTAACCTTGGTATGGTGTAAGTTGGTTGAGTTTCCCAAGAAGCCTCATCGGACATCGTGTAGGAGAGTGACGTTAATAATGCTTCGTGGTCCTTATATAAATCACCAATGGTGAATTTAATGAGTCTACCTCGGTATCCTGCGGAACTTCCATAAAATGGCATTGTGAATGTAGCAAGTTGTTTTAACTTAGACCACATTGGTTCTAATTCAAATCGTGAGTATGCTACTGCTTGAAAATTAAATGATAAAGTTCTTTCAAATTCAGCCATCATATACATCTTGTCAGCTCTACCATTTGGCTTTTCAGAATTCCAAGTTGGTGAAAATGTTTCAGTTATAGCACTTATTGTACCTCTAAATTGACATGCGTTGTCGGCAGATGTCTTAAATACTAATTTAACAATATCATCGTGTTCAACATCACCCGGACCTAAGAGGTTGACTATATCAAGTCTATCTGAGGATATTCGTTCTGAATTGGTCTTGAAAGTTTGGCCAAATCCGTATTTAGTTCTGAAGTTATCGGATATGTAATCAGTCGTAGCTTCTTCGGCTTCACCAATGTTATATTTAGTCTTTTTCAAAGCCCTAAAATCACCATTGTGACTTCTATCACCATCTGCAAGTTTTGCTATAGTACCATATGATAGAGCTTCGTAATCTTTTATATCATTACCAAACCCCTTAGTCTGGCCTTCTGATTTATACAACCCACGTTCTTCAAATACCTTATCAATTGGAATTTGTGAGTTTTCTTGGGTTTGTAAAGATAATGTGGTTGATTCTCCACTTTTATCCGTTCTTAGCGACTTTTTAACCTTATTTTCGTATTGTAACCTGGCGGGTACATCGGTGAAATATGGGAAGGTATGGGGTTCAATTTGCCCTATACTAAATTTATCCCAATTAACCCCACCAATTGCTCTGTTTTGATATGCTTTAGTGTCACCAAGTATCTTTTCATTATTAAAAAATGTATTTAGATATCGTTTAGTAAATGTATTACCAATACCATATGTTGAGTCAGCTCCACCAAAGGCTTGAGTTTGTGATACAAATGGAAGTCCTATAATGGATGATGCCCCTGAAAACAAATCCACTTTATACATTGTTTCTAACTTATCATTATATCCAGCAAGTATTTGTTTTTCATATTGGTCAGATTCATCTCCTGGAATTAAACCATGTCTAGATGGTCTAAACCCAATATGTTGTCCCAAGGTTGTTGCTAATAAATTAACTGGAGTCCATAACTTACCAAATTTGTTTGTTCGTTGTGACCCAAATTGTCTAACAGCCCAAAGTATTCCTTTTACTGATAAGAAGAATGACCCCATTCTTAGGGTGTCTGTTACAGCTCTTACAGTTGACGCTACAATACCACCTCTGATAAATCCATCGTCAACACCTAAACCGAAATCCCAAAATTGAGGTTCCCCTTTAGATATTTTCTTACGTTGTATACCACGAAGAATATAAGGTGCTTTAATTAAATTTAATGAGTTTGGTGAATCATCCTTTAGATTAAATTTATGATACATCTCATCTAAGAATGATGGGGAGTTACGTTGCTCCATGATATCACCAATACTTTCGTATGTAGCTTCATATAAACTCTCCGGATTGTATCGTTGAGTGGCGCCAGTAGTTTTAGATGATTTAAATTGACGATACCCACTAGCAAATGAAATTCCATTTGAAGATTGCTTATAATCACTATAAGCAGACCCCATACTATCAAATTTAGATTGATTTTTGTCTACTGCAGTAAATTGTGATGGGTATTTAGCTTGTTGATATGGTGAAAATCCCTTAGCATCTTCGTTAGTTATAAAGTCAACAAAGTTAGGGTCTTTTGCTTGGTCATCTAATTTAGGATTGTAGTTAAATAATTTAGGTGTAGTCTCACCCTTGAATGGACTTTCTATAATAGTGTCAGGTATATCAGTTTCACCTAAGAATTTAGATTCTAATGACATTTTAGCTGATGTAGTCTCACCTAAGAAGTTTTGTACAAATTTAAAAGTATTTGGAGTAGTTTCACCTTTGAACTTTTCGACATTGGGGTAGTCTTCAGGAGTCGTCTGACCCTTAAACCTATCTCCTTGTGTAATATTTGCCGTTTCGGTTTCACCTTTAAACTTATCCCCCTGTTGAACTGATGTTGTTTCTGTTTGTCCTAAGTATCGCTCTTGTAAGGACATTTTACTTGGTGTTGTTTCACCTATAAACTTTGATGAGTTATCAAACTTGTTTGGGTCAGTCTCACCTATAAACTTTGATGAGTTATCAAACGTGTTTGGGTCAGTCTCACCTATAAACTTTGATGAGTTATCAAACTTGGTTGGCGTGACACCTTGTTTAGGCGTCGTTGTATTTGATTTAGCGGCAGTCGGAGCGTTATCCACAAATTGTGATAGGGGAGTTTGATTAGAAGATTTGGGTACGTCAGCACGCTTCTTTTCAGAAAGTGGCTTAACGATTGGTTTTCTAAACTTGGATAAATCTGATTTTAAGTCTTTTAGTGCCATTTAGATATCCCTACAACATTTTCTTAAATGAGTTATTTCTACTCTGAACTTTACTAATATCACTAATAACTCTACCATCCACCGCGATTTGAATTGGCCGTTTTGACATAGCATCTGCTAACTTATCGTAATCTATATTACCGGCCGATGCTCCAGCAGATGCTAATTGACTCGCCATTCCGGATGGGTTAGTAGTTGCCATAATATAGTCAGCTGGGTTTGTTTTTATAACCTCACCATTTGGTGTAATAATACCATCGTTTATAGAATCCGTAGAAGCGCCAAATGCAGAAGTTCCATCTTCTTCTTCTTCGCCACCAAATCCGAAAAATCTACCAACCGCTTTAGCACCCTTTGCTATACCATCTACTAATGCAACAATTGGACTTAAAACTAAGTTTATTAAATTTACTGCAAATACTATAATTTCAACCAAAATTGACATGAAACTACCAAGCGGACCTGATATGATACTATTTAGAGTATCTTTCAGTTTCTGCATTACATCATCCAGTTTTGCTTGTGCGGACTCTGCTTCTTTTGACCTGATTAACTTTTCCTTTTCTTGAGCTGACAGCTTATCGTTTGCTTTAATCTCATCTGCAGTTGCTGCAGTTAAATCTACACCGGCTTTCGCGCTAAGCGCTTTCGCCTCATAAATATTTTTCATCTGGCCGGTAGTCATACCCAATGCCTCAGCAAATGCTGCTCGCTCATGGGGTAACATTTTATTGAAATCTTCGATGGACCCCATTTGGTCAGTTAATGCCTTCGCAGCACCAACTTCATCACCCATTAATTTTAGTCTACGTACTTGGTCAAGATTAATATTTTTACCAGTCAAAACTCTCAACTTCATTTCTTTTTTAAGCGAAGACTCCATATCTAAGGTTTGTGATGTAAATCCGGCAAGTTCGTCAACAGTAGTACCCAATAACTTAGCTTGAGCAACTGCTAGTACCATCTCTTTTACATTACCTCCAAAATTAGCCCTAACATCATCGGATATGTTTGCGATGTCTTTCATAACATCTTTCAATGCTAAAGATGCCCCGGTTGTTTTATTAAATGCGTGGAGAGTACCTGCTATGTTTTGTTGTACCTCACGAGTGGATTGACCACTACCGGCTGCCATCTTTTGGAATTTAACAGCCTCGTCACCACTAAGCCCCATAAACTTAGTAAGTTGTATTTGACTCTTCAACATATCTGCAGATTGTAATGCAGAGTTACCTAATGACTCTGTTAGTTGTGATTGAGCTTCCATCAGATTCTTGGAATTTACATACGTCTCACCACTAAGTGCAGCAGTTTGAGAGTATGACCTCTGCATATTTGCAGCATTATCTTTTGATATTCCAAGATTTAAAGCAATATCAGTAGTTTGTTGGTCAAATTCAAATCCTATGGAAACTAATTTTTTCAGTAGTAGTATCAAGGCTATAACAGCTGCTGCAATTAATACGTATGGGTTAATCATAGCAACTGCATTAAATATAGCCTGTTTGATTGTGGCCATACTTAATCCTTTTGAAATACCACCAAGGGCAGCTTTCATAGAACCACCAAAACTCATACCAGATGAAGCGGCCTCTGTAAACCCATTGGTGAACTTAGTTACCATTTCACCCGCACCTTCTTTTATTTTGTCAAAGTTTATGGATTTTGCAATTGTATCACCCAATATAGGAAATGATTTAATTTTACTTTCCAATGAGTCTACTTGATTGTTTAGTGCACCACCAATTTTTTCATCAGCAAGTTTTCTCGCCTCTTCTTGCTTTACTATATCTTTTATAATACCAAGTTGAGATTGAAGTGCGTCTCCACCTTTGGTTCCGGACTTCAACACATCGTCCATTAACTCTTCATAGGCTTCTAAGTCACCTATGAGCTCTTGACTGATATCTTTTTCATCTCTAAGTTTTTTTAGAAAATCATCTTGCAACGCATTAGCTTCTTTTGCACCTTTTAATCGGGCATCAAGCTGTTTGGCTAGGATTTTATCCAACGCCTTTACACTTGCCAATTCTTCTTGTACTTTTTTAGCTGAGTCTGCCACTTAGATACTACCCTTATTTAAAATACTTACCGTATTCGTCTTCGTGTTTTTTCATTGCTTTATGTAAATCATTACCAGCCTTGTGTAATGATAATAAAGACTGTTTTACCTCAGGGTCGGTTTTAGCTAGTTTTTCAATAGCACTAGCACCCTTTCGCATAAACATAAATTTAAATATTCGTGTTAGCATTATATATCCTTTTTATTTGTATGTGATTGTCTAAGTATAAATAGACACGGAGAGTTATTTTCGTGTTGCCCCTGATGATTTATTTACAGATGCAGCATTTGCTTCTCGTTCTTTGGTTTTAAACTCTACTATCTTTGAAGTATAAAACCTACGAGCCCATATTGGCATATTATAAACATTATCCCATGTGAACCCACCCTGACCATGATAAATTAAGTCGAAACACTCTTGGTGTATTCGCTGTCTATCAATCGGCGTCAGGCCAAAAAAACCCGGTACCGATAGGAAGTGACATATCATGCACCCTACCGGTCTCCTCCGAAATAAATTCCCAACTTAAATCAATATCTGGCATCACGCTTGACATATATGTACGTAATGACCTAGAATCCATTGCAAATAACTCATTATCTACAAAATTATCAATATCCTTTTGGTCGTGTGAGTCGTCTATTGATAAAATAGCTACTTTCATACGAGTAGTTAACTCTCTACTAGCCTCATCTCGCTTTAGTTTACGATTTGCTTTAGTATATTCTTCTAATTTATGTTTAATTAACCGTTCCTTTGATTCAGTTAGACACATAAATGTCAGTTCTCTATTTGATTGTGGTAATGTGAATTTAAATTCGTTCTTATGTAACTCCAGCTGAGTAGAACCATCATATTCTTTATTTTCAAATTGAGTTAGGTCAATAACTTCTGATTGTTTTTTATCTGAAGATGGGTCTTGTACTTCTACTTTGTAGTCCTTACCATATCCTAAAACTCGGGCGGCAAGCATAATTGCGTTTTTATCACCGATTACTAAATCTACATATTTTATGGGAACGTCTTCACCATTTGAAATAATGAGTGATTGAAATAGCCGGTCTAATACCGAACCATCTTTGATATATGATGACGTTGACAATATGTCCTCTTCCCGCGCTGTCATATATTTCATTTCAATTTTACCACTTGAAAGTGGGTTGTCTTTTGAATAAATAAAACCACGCGATGGTAGTTCGATAATTTCAGTTGGAAACTTGTAATCACTTACCTGTTTCACCTCGTGTTCTTGTTTTAATTTTGATATCATGTCCTTATCGGACATTTGATAATCATCTTGCAAGTCTTGCATAACGTATTTTCCTTGTAATTATATTGGTTAACCATATATAAGTATGGTGCTCGGGTATTTATAATACAAAAAAACCCCCACTAAACAGTGAGGGTTCTAAGATTCTTTAAAATTTAAGTTTTTTAAACTTCCCAAGTGTAATTTCCAGCCGTACCTAATAATTTAGATACTCCCGGTTGATAACCATCGGGAGCAGTTTCGCCAGCGATACCTTCTCTACTTAAATTATCCCATCCTGGATTTGGTAAACCCCAATCCGAGGTTGCATTGTCAACTGTGAAGTGGTCATCACCTGCAGCGGTAAATGAACCTTCTTCAGCACATCGAGACCATTCTATTACGAAATCTTCTTTTCTTCTTACTAATAAATCTGCCATAATTATTTTCTCCTTTTTATTTTTGGTTAACCATATATAAGTATTAATATTTAAAAGAAAAACCCCACCATTTAAGGTAGGGTTCTTATTTTTTATTTTGTACTTTATATAATTAGTATTGTAATATTGCGTAATCGTATGAAAGTGTTAAATCTACAGTTGCTAAATCTTCACCAGTATAATCCATATCTGAGAATTTAGCAGTCTGAATAAATGCACCTTTAAGTGTCCACTCTTCTACTTTATCACCAACAGGACCCAAACTGTTGAAGGTAATGTCTTTTTTGTAAAAATCTGAATAACCATCACGTCCAGTTACAGATTCGTGATGTAGCCTTACCCATTCCATTGCAGCTTGTGCTGCTGATGGAACTACAGCATCGTAAAGTGTTACAGTAATATCAGACCACTCAGAACGTCCTTTGATGTATCTACGAGTGTTGATATGGTCTATTGTAACTTTACCATTTGTAATTTCAGGTCTGGCAGCTGTTTTTACTAAGTATGCGGGTATTCCCTCTATATACATAATAAAGCGGTTCGACATCTTCGGTTCGAAGTTTGTGAACATTATTTCATTTGGGTCAAGTAGTTGTGCCATTTATATCTCCTATTGTCTTTCTAATAAATAGTGTGTTTTTTAATTTATGCCTCAGGGAATGCAGCACCAGTTGGAAGAATGTTGAAATCAAGTACTATGAATTCTGCAGTCTTAGCTGGTTGTAAGTAAATTTCCCCTACCATCATGTTTCTATCGATAACGTCAGGTGTATTATTAGTATCATCCATAACAACACGGAAAGCGTATAAACCATTTCTTTGTTGGATTGATTCCAAGTAAGGGTTTACGATTGACAAGAAACGATTTCTTGTTGCAGCAGTGTTATTTTCAAATACTAAATATCTCGTTGAAGACGCGATGTACTTTTTAACAGCAATCATCAAGCGTCTAACATTAATCCTATCCAAAGCGGATGGTTTAGCTTGTAGTGTCTTTTGACCGAATACCGTAGCACCTTGTCCAGGGAACGTAGCGATTGGGTTTATACGACCAGTATATAGTGTATCTCTCTCATCATGAGTTAATCGAGTTTTAACTTCGATAACATTTGATAGACCACCACGATTCAATCCAGCAGGAGCGTACCATTCAGCAGCAACCGAGTCATTGAAAGCGATAACGCCAGGAAGAACAACACTTGGTGGAACCCACACAGGCTTATTCTTATCTACATCAAGTATCTTAACCCATGGGTGATACGTAGCAACGTAATTAGAGTCAAATGATGTCAACGAGTTAACAGCAGTTGCGATTGAGTCACTATAAGCACCAGCGTCCATTACATAGAAACAATCTTGTCTATCTTCACACATATCTTTAGCGAATGTAGATACTGAAGAGTGTAGTCTATTGATAACACCTGGAAGAACTATCATATTGATATCAAATTCATCAGGGTTAGAAACAGAGTTAATAGCTTTTCTCATAGCGACTGTTCCAGCTGATGTAACAGATGACATATCTAAACCTTGAGAGTTACCAGCAACAATAGCAGAACCATTGTTTACTACTCTATTTGGTTCCCATCCATCAAATCCACCTTGGAATGGTACCATGAATTTCTTAGCATCTACAACTGAAGTTAATGTGATGAACGTTTCCGAACCAACATTACCTGTTTTACAAGTAGCCAAATCAAAGTCACTACCTACTGTTTCAGTATTATCGTCTGGAAGTGGTGATAAGAAGTTTAAGTTATCAGTTGATGTAAAATCGTATGAATAACCTAAGAATGTTCTTTTGTTATATTCACCACCTACTGATTGTGATACATTGTATGTTGGTGATGGTAAGTTATAAGTTTTATGTAATGGTGAAGTTACAGCACCAAATCCGAATGGTACAAGAGATGCATCAAGTGAACCAGCCTCTACATCAGAATTAACTGAAACACGTATGTGAGCAGATGCGTTCGGATAATCACCATTTGATGTTAATTTACCATTAGCATCAACAGTTATATACTTGTCACCAATAATTCTCTTTATATAATTAGGAGAATTAGGGTCAAGGTTTACACCTTGGAATTCTTCTACAATATTAGGTCGTGTATCGGAATCTTGAACATTTTGTCCAAAGATTGAATTAGGAATTTTACCAGTATCAACACGTCTTATACTTACACTAAATGTTCCGTATTCAGAACCTGGTACTTCAGATGCTGGTTTGATATTACTAATACCTACTTTAAATTCGTAGTTAGTAGGGTTACCATGTGAAAGAGTATGTAACTTAAATAAGTTAGTAGCAGTACCACCAACTTTTTGAGACTTAATCCATGGAGTTGAAGCTTCTGAGTATGCACTTCCGTAATCTACATCTAATTTTACTACCGAAGTTCCTACAACTTCACCAGTTGCAAATGATGCTGATTGGAATGTACTGAAATTGAATTGAGTATACACATCCTTAGATGATTTAGGAGCGTATCCATATATCTTAGTAATATAGTTAGCGTCTGATGGGTTAAGTGATGCTGACGTTGATGTATTAATACTTTCGGTCAGCGGTGAAGAACTACCACTTAGAGTTAGATTGAATGCAGATGCACTAACACCAGTAACGATAGTCTCATCCAAGTCATTAACATTACCATATGTAGTAGACCCATGTAATACAGCAGCAACAAGATTACCAGCAGATGATGATACCATCAATGCGATTGGTTTAGCGGTATAACCACTTGCACCCAATACTCTTACAATAGTTGCAGTTCCTGCATCTTGTAAATAAGCTTGAGCGGTATAGGGAAGATATGAATCTTCACTAAGACCACCAAATTTTTGTTGATACTCATTAAAAGACTCGACCTTCGTTGGTACGAAAGCGGGTCCCTTTATAGATTGCCCTATTAGAGCAGCACCTATTTCACCAATACCTTGTGGTAAAAATGATAGGTCTTTTTCTCGTGTAAAAACACCAGGACTTACAATTCTTTCAGCCATTTTTTTCTCCTAAAATATAAATTTCGGTTTTCCTTATTATAAATACACAAAAAGTAATCGAAACGACTACTTATTTAGTAGGTGTGAAGTGATTAGTTGAAATATCGTAAGTTCCCTCACCATATTTTTCTTTTAATTCACTTGCCAACTTGTCTTCTAGTACACCTACTTCTGAAAATTCGGTTATTAACCTACTCTTTTCAGTTTTAAGTTCCTGAAACGATTGTTCAAGACCATGTATTTGTAACTCAGTTTCCCCTATTCGTGCATTGATAGTTAATATCTTCTGTTGTAACTCTTGAATCTTCTTTACCTCATCTTGGGTAAATTCAACTATTGTTTTTTCTTCCATAACATTTTCTTATTAGTATTCTATTATATATAAATATGTAAAAATTATTCATTACCTATTTTTATAGGTGAACTATCTCCATCTAATTTAGGGCCGTTACCCCAAGACACCTTACCAATTGATATTTTACGCTTGGTATTATTAGATGTGCCAGTATATTCAGGAACAATATAAGCCTTAGCCGTTAGACTAATTGTAGCTTTTGTAATTCTATCTTCACCCATTCCGGCTAATGTTTCGAATGAGTATGAATCACCTTTAATTACAAATTTATATCTATCACCAAAAGAACGGCCTTGGAAATATACGATTTGTTCAACAATCTTGTTGACTTGTTCCATATAATCACACCACACTACTACTTCATAATCTAAATTGACATAATCAGGTCTTTCAACTGACATATACTCTTTTTTAGCAATTTGGTCAGTTAATATAGAGAATTGGTCGTATCTATTTACATTCGTATACTTTCTTTCAAACATTTGATGAGCATCTTCGTTTTGAGCTACTTTTAGTTTGGAAAGGTCGGTATTTAATGATAGGTTATTTTTTTTAAATGATATTACTGGAGTTAAAATCATTCCATTATCATCTTTCATAAAACCATCACGTTGAGCACTTGACCATTTTTCAGGAGAAGCGTACATTACAGGCACTGGGTAGAATCTCCCATCAGCTTCTATTGTAGGTTTTACATCATTCTCTAAAAATTGTTTAAACGCTGTATCAATATCATATAATCCCACAGATACGTTTTTTACGTTATCTTGGTCTCTACGAATTTGATTTGCCTTATTCAATTTCACATCTTCAGAGGTAGAAGATTGAGTTTGAGTAAGATTTGGTTTAGACGTGTCTTCGTTTCTATATTTTTGAGCCATTTTACAATCCTAATGGTACTTCGTTATCATTTTGTCTTGAATTACCCTTATACGTGTCTACCAAGTTAATTGATGTTTGACGTGTAACGTGAGTGTCACATAAAATAGACACATTGAGTCCTTGTGTATCCCCACCATCCCATGATTGTGGGTTTTTACCAGCAAAGTATTGATAAGAATATGATGCATCTACTAAATGATATTCATCATTCCATTGGATGATATCACCTACTTCAGGTTTGATGTTTTTTTCAACCAAAGTGTCACGTAGAAATTTAAATTGAACTTCACGTGAATATGACTGACCAAAGTCATCTGATATTTGAGCTGCTTGCCCTCTTTCGATTAAACATGGAATCTTAACTGGTTGGTTAAATAATTTATCCTTACTTTCACCATAGAGGTTTGCTTTAGTTTCAGCTAACGCAACTTGATAATAATAAATTTCCGTATCAATAATGTCATTGATAAGTTCTTTGTTTAACTTATTAAACAATGACATATCTCGCTGTCCACCAAATAATGCCATCTATATTATCCTATAAAAATTGGGTTAGGTACTCTATTCAACGTTTCTTCTAAAAATTCAGATTCTTCTTTTCTAGCTTCCATTAAAGCTCTTCGTGATGTAGCATCTAACATTTCTCCTAATTGAGTAAGTAATGTTTCCTTTTCAGCTGAAGCTTCGTTTCTTAGGTCGGAACCATCTAACGTTACATCAGCTCCTGGAATTGGAATCGATGAGAACTTACTTCTAATAGCACCTAGCATTTCTTTAGCCAATGCTAATGCGTATCGTGCTATCCATTGTTTACCTGCTGTATTGATATTGGTGTATGTTAATCTACCAAATGGAGCGTTTGATAAGTCACTAACTACATTTATATTTGCTATAGGGGTATTTACTTCAGAATCTAATGTATAATCAAAGTATACCTTAGCACCTGTATCGTTCCCTGCTGGTATTGGGTATAATCTAATACGTTGACCATCTATATGGAATCCGTATGATGATTTACGTATGTAGTCATTCATTTCAATAGCTTGAAGTCTTAAAAGGTCATCAAACATTGGTTGCATCATAAATGACACGCCAGGTGAATAAGCCCCCCATCCAAATGTATTCATCATTTGTTGTGAACCCATACCAGTACCCACAAATGGGTCAAAGTATCTAATGATTGCTGGTGGTTGTTGGTGGAATACACGTCTCAACGTAACACCATTTGAAACTGAGCCATTTTCGAGGGATACTATATTATCATCACCAAGGTCGTAAATTTGCTGACCACCTACCATTAGAAATGAACCAGTATATACTGTTACTTTACCACCACTTAGTGCTTGAGTACCATAGTCTTTAGCTATGTTTACTACGTTTTGCATATTAGCATTCATATTGGTGTCTTTTAAATCAAGGGACAAATCTGAACCTTGTAAAGACAACATATTTTCTTTTGCTCTATACATATTAACTTGTGATGAATATTCGTTCACTGCTTCTTCGAGGCAAGTGAAAAAATTAATGTCTTGTAATTCAACATCGATGATTGGATACCCCAATCGTCTGGCGCACCATTGAGCTACTTTCGGTGCGTCACTTTGAAACTGAGAATCAGTATCGAAGAACCCGAAAGGAGTCGATGAACCACTTGAAAAAGAACCGGATCCCGGCCATATTGGAATTGTTACTGCCATTTATACTCCTAAATACTATTAGTCATTATATAAATAGTATGTAGGTCATCTTTCCGTATTCCTCATGAAGGAAACTATAATATAACGTGTACCATCGGTCACTGCTCTAGCACCATGTTTATGAGTTATATTTCCAGGATGTAACGTAACATACCCTATTTCATTTTTAACCAATTCTTTTTGTCGTCTAAAATACGTACCACCACCTTCATATTCATCAAATGATGATAGTTGAACCAAACAAGTTATATCTGACATATCATGGTGTATTGATAAATGACCTTGAGTGTCTGGTGTATATCTAGCTAAAAAGTTTTCTGATGATAAAATATCCCAACCTTTACCTTCTAAGGCCCACATATAAATTGACAGCGGCATTACATATTCTTTTAACACTTCCATGTAGATATCATGCATACCTATGTTTTGTAACACCATGTCAGTAGTTGGGTAATTTTCATGTCTGTTAACTGTCCACGAATTAGAGCTTTCAGCCTCTTCCCTTACCATTCTACAGAACTCAGGAGTAAATAATGGGAATGAGAATGTATTGATGAATGGTTCATCCACTATTAAATCCCATTCCTTAGTTCTTGCTGAATATGTTATAAATCGGTCAGTCCATTTTTTTGGATTGTCATAATAAGTGTATAATTCAGGGTGTAATTTATTACTTGAGTCTATCATATCAATCCATTGAGTAAATCGGTTGTCCCAATTTTCATTTTTAGCAAAATTATAAGCCGTTTCTAAATTAGCATTAGCCAATGACCTATCTTTGTAAACATCTTCAAATTTTTCGAATATTTCAGTCTTCAATAGCTCAACATCAGATGGTGTGGAAATTAAACCACCCTTACCCATTAATAAGTTAGTTAAATTACCAGTATCGGTAGATATAACCTTTACTTTACCTAACATCATTTCTAATGCAGTAATACAATAGGTTTCATCGTATTGTGATGGGTACATCCAAAATTCAGCTGATTTTATCTGAGTATATAGCTCTTTTGGTGGTAAATTCCCTAAAAAGTGAACACCCTCATAGATATCCACGTATGAATCATACCAACTAAGTGCATATGGTGGAGTAGCTACCCATAATGTAGCATCAGGAAGTTTTTTTCGTATTTTAGGCCATATTTTTAATAAATTCTCTAACCCTCGGTCAGCTGCTGACGTATATATAAATTTATTTTTGAATTTAGGTACATCTATATCTTCCCAATCAGATGGGTCTACTGCATTAGTTAGTACGGATACCCTACCAACCATATCTGGCCACATCTTTTCTAATTTTGACTTTTGATAGTCTGATACGGCAATGAATTGTGTGATTCTATTGTCTTTTAGGTAATCTAACCCATCGTTTGGTAACGATACCCCATTGTAGTATGGGTAGAAATCAAAGTTGTGTAACCAAAAGTATGATTTACTGAATGTTATATTTAAATCATCTAATAATCTAAGATAATGGATATAGTTAGTAGCTATGACTACATCAAAATGTTGAGATGAGTGTAACTCTTTATAATCACAATAAAATACACCATCGGACTTTGATGTTTTTACCATTCCAGACACAATTACATCATGCCCATTCTTTGCAAATTGTTCTGCTAATTTTATAACAGCATATTCGGAACCACCTAAACCATTCTCTTCCCAATATTGCTTATTGATTGGTTCTTTTTGATAACCTATTGTAATTAGTATTCTCATATTACTTTATTATATAATTTAAAACTTCTTCTCTATCACCATAACGTTTTGAATCCATTTCATTTGTTAATTGATAACATCTATTAGAGTTATAGTCCCACGACCAATCATAACCACCTAATTCTTTAATACGTTCGTGTATAAATGGGTCATAATAGTCTCTGATTAATCTAGCTCTACGATTTATATCTACTCTGTTATTGTCAACTGTTGAATTATGATTATTATACTGAACATACATCATTCTTTTTAAATGAATCATCTTTGTTTCTAAAAAAGTCTTAACAATCAATTCGTAATCATCAGCTACGGATATATTTCTACTATGACCACGAACTTTATGGTAAGTATCTCTATGCCATACACGGCAATGGTTTGGCATTCCAATGTTAAATCTGATTGTCTTAGGGTTCATATCAGGATAATGGTGGGTCAACCACGTTTTACCATCAAACTCCTCCCATGTGTGTCCTGCATACCCCCAAGCGAATGTATTATCAGTATGACCATACCAATCATCCCCAATCGTATTAGTATATTTACGTGGGCTACCATCTTCATATACTTCGGTAACGTCTGTATAAATAAATCCAGCATCAGGATGTACTTTACTTGCATCTAATACTTCTTGTAAACAAGTTGAAATTAAAACATCATCATGGTCTAATTCAAATAACCACTCACCATTACATAACATAGCAGCTCTATGTTTTACTTCACCAACATTACCATTTGAATTCGGTGTCATTCTATGAATATGTACACGATGGTCTGTAGATGCTATTTGTTTTAGATATTCCCAAGTCCTATAATCACCTTCGGGTGAATCATCTACTACAACCCATTCCCAATTTTGATAAGTTTGTTGTGTTAGAGAGTTATATGTTCTGAATATACGTTCGTTTGTTTTATAAGTTGGTGTAAATACAGATAATATTGGAGTATCAGAATTACCATATATTTCTTTTTGAGATTTACAAGCCCAAAATGTTGATTGACATACAATTATATTAGCAAATATATTGTCTTCATGATATTCATCATAGTGTATTAACTTTGAAGCAATAACAGTATCGTGTATTGAGATATCCGATATTTCTTTAGGGATATCACCAAATACTATAATAATGTCACTTCTATGATTAGCAAAATCGTTTTTAAAGTTTTCAGAAGATGGGTATGAGTAAATTATTACATCTTCAAATAGTTCTTCTTCCCAATAGATGTCAGTTGTTAATCTGATTTCTCCGAATCTATCCCACCCATAAACTAATGCAGTTGGTAAGCCTGTTTTCATAAAATTATTTGTAAGGTTCACCACCAACCCATAGTACAAACGACTTTCGTGTACCTTTGGTTACTGGTGTTACTCTATGTAAGTAAAATGATGGGAATATTACAGCAGCACCTTTAGCTCTTGGAGCCGTTAATTGGGTTCCTATATTAAAATCCAAATCACCACCTTCGTATTCATCAGGAGATGATAACTGAACTGTTACTGATACTTTCCTACGATTCTGCATACCAATACCACAATCCATGTGCCAATCGTAATGACCCCCACCTTCATAGTATTCGGTATATTGTATTTGTTCAGACATTGAAGTAAGGTCAAACTTCCACATTGAATTGTTAGATTCAACTATCATATCATGTAGTTTTGAATATACCCATGACCATTCGTCATTTTGGGGACACCATTTAATTTTTGATTTTCTATAATTTGAAACTTTAGTTTTATCATCCTGCCCAGTCGCAGCAGTTTCCCACTCTAAGTTAGAGGTAAGGTTTTCTATTCTTACTAGCTCTTCGGATGTAAACCCCTGCTCAAACCAATAGTAATTGGTATAATTAACATCAAGGTGTTGTTCGTTTCTATTGAACGTATAATGGTTTTGCATAACTTATTACTTTTAATATAAATATAGAATTAAAATTAATAAGACCCACTTTGATAAGTTTCTATTATCCAAATCTCATCACCACTTGAATATCCATGTTTTCTGAATGTCATTTTGTTTATGGAGTTATCCCAAATAAAGTATCCACCTCCTAAGAGTGCTCCTTTTTGACCTTTATCCCCAACAGTACCAGTATCACCTGTTGCACCAGCATTACCAGTATTACCTTTATTACCTTGTGGTCCGACTGCCCCAATTATTCCTTTATCTCCAGCATGACCACTATCACCTTGTTCACCTGTAAAACCTTTATTACCTTTTATACCTTTGTTTCCAGCATCACCACCAGTACCTGTTGGGCCTACATGACCACTTACACCTTTGATACCTTTGTTTCCAGCATCACCACCAGTACCTGTTGGGCCTACATGACCACTTACACCTTTGATACCTTTGTTTCCAGCATCACCACCAGTACCTGTTGGGCCTACATGACCACTTACACCTTTGATACCTTTATTTCCAGCATCACCAGTTATACCTTTTTGACCTTGATGGCCGACATTACCAGTTATACCTTTGTTTCCAGCATGACCAACATCACCTGTAACACCGGTGTCACCATCAATACCTTTTATACCTTTGTTTCCAGCATCACCAGTTATACCTTTGTTTCCAGCATGACCAACGTTACCCGTGATACCTTTATCTCCTGCGGCACCAGTTATACCTTTGTTTCCAGCATTACCAGTATTACCTTTATCACCTATTGCGCCGGTATCACCTTGGAGGCCTTGATTTCCAGCATGACCACTATCACCTTGTTCACCTTGATTACCTATTGCACCTTTGATACCTTTGTTTCCAGCATCACCACCAGTACCTGTTGGGCCTACATG
>TARA_R110002167_G_scaffold204404_1_pt1 | contig 32344 bp, 36 predicted proteins | sample TARA_R110002167 | Tara Oceans TARA_R110002167 (sample SAMEA4398238) | marine metagenome | biome: Polar Biome; feature: [MES] marine water layer (ENVO:01000295) within the mesopelagic zone...; material: water (ENVO:00002006), including particulate matter (ENVO:01000060) such...
GTGCAGATGATTGCACCTCAGTTTGTGAAGCCATTCGTCAAATCCAATAAGAGCGATGCTGCGGACGCCGAAGCGATCTGCGAGGCCGCTCAACGGCCCAATATGCGCTTTGTTCCGGCGAAAAGTATCCAGCAGCAGGACATCCAGAGCGTGCATCGCATTCGGAGCCAAGCGGTGGCCAGACGGACCGCGCTTGCCAACCAGATTCGAGGCCTGCTGACGGAATATGGTGTCATCATTCCCAAAGGGATTTCGTATATTCGTAAGCAGATACCGATGATCTTGGAGGATGCAGAGAACGACTTGACCACGCTATTCCGAGAACTCCTTAATGAGCTTTACGGTGAGATGGTTCACTTGGACGAGCGTGTCGAGATGTTGGAGCATAAATTGGCCGCTATTGCGGCTCAGAATGAAGACTGCCAGCGCCTACTGACAATACCCGGTATCGGGCTGCTCACTGCGACGGCGTTAGTGGCAGCCATCGGCGATATTTCGGCATTCAAAAATGGTCGAGAACTGGCCGCCTGGCTCGGATTGGTTCCGAGGCAGCATTCCACGGGCGGCATGCCGACCTTATTAGGTATTAGTAAGCGGGGGGACACCTACTTGCGGACCCTGCTTATTCACGGAGGTAGAACCGTGGTACGGGTAGCGCATAAGTATGAAGACCGTCGTAATCAGTGGATCAAGGAGCTGGATCAACGACGCGGAAAAAACATCTCAGCGGTCGCCGTCGCTAATAAAAATGCGCGTATCGCCTGGGCTGTGTTGAGCAAGAAAGAGTCTTACCAAGTGGCAGCGTAGGCTGCTCAATGGATCAGGCTGAATAGCTGCGATAAGAAAAGCGGTTAAATAGAGAAGCAACGAGTTGCGCGGATAAAGTTCAAGTGATGGCATAAAAGGTAACACCTGCGCTCCTGAGAACCTGCTTGGGTCTAGGGCCCGTTGAGGCCGAAGACTTGATGAGGTGGGAGCGCGCGGATTCCATCAGGGCCAGAGGTGCTTAGCAACCTCACCCCCAAGGCCGGATATATGGAAGCAATACTCTTTTAGCCACCCAGTAACTTTACCTTGCATCGCGGGGCGGACCATATATGCAACCCCTTTAACCAGAAAAAGTTATGCCCTTGTAAGTCGGTATTTCGATGAGAAAGTAACAGGGAATAAACGTAGCAACCGGGAGAAAGCCAATGGCTATCGAAGCAACCAATGAACGGCTCGCAACCGAATTCGTCGTCTGGTGCGGGTGTTACAACCTCAACCCGTTCGACTCTCGAAAGTTCATGACATCGCTCAATTGGTTTTCGATTGAAACCTACCGGGAGCAGTTTGAAGACCATCAGGCCAAGGCGATTAAACAGATCGTATTCACTCAGAAGACGGCACAACGGGCTTTCAACCGACCTCACTATAAGTTGCCGCGTTGCAGCTAATGACTACCCTCTCTCACAAGGAAGACATCATGAAAACACTGACTACGCACACGCTGGGATTCACGAAAAACAATTCCCGGCTCTGGATTCACAACCGGCTCATAGAGGGGGCTGGTTTAACCGGAGGCCAGCCCATCTCCATTGAGTACGGGGAAGGTTTCGCCATCATTAAAGGCGTGTCTGAGGGCAAATCACGCAACCATGTGGCGGATACCGCTAAAGGGCTAGTTATCGACTTGAACAACCGTGACCTGACAAAAGCGTTTGAAGACTATCAGCAGGTTCAAGTCACATATGAAGACGGCCAGCTGGTGGTTAAGGGCCATCAGCATGAGAGCCGCGTGATCGAACGGGAAACTGAGTTAAAACGTCGCGTTCGGACGGGCCAGCATCTGCGAAAAGGCGGGTTATTCGCGGGTCTAGGGTTATTGTGTCGCTCGATCCACCGAGGACTTCGATCTTCGGGCATTAATGTAAAACAGCGCTATGCCAACGAGATCTCCCAGCTTCCGGCAGAAGTGAACATCCAAGGCAATGAAATATGGGACGACTGTACCGACGATGCCCTGTTTGATCAGCAGGACATCTTCACTCTGGATCTATCAACCATACCCAAGCTAGATCTGCTGGTTATGGGTAGCCCCTGTACGCCGTTCTCAAAGCTGAACACTCAGAAGAGGAAGACAGGGCAGGTAGATATTTTGCATGAAGAGGCTGGAACGGTCTTTCAACCGATGTTGGCTTTCATATCAGCCTCAAATCCGGCCATTGTATGCCTAGAAAATTCAGAGTTCTTCAGCGGATCTATCGTTGATCGTGTGGTGAATGACGTGATGCTTCGCATGGGATACCTCAAAAGCGATGTAGTTGTATCAGGGGTGGCTCACGGTGGATTTGAGCCTCGAAAGCGACTGTGCAGAGTCTATTACTCTCGCGGGTTAGAAGCGGTCGATATGACACTGCTAGTGGGTAATACCGTCAACCCACGGTGCGTGGATGATGTGTTGGAGCCAATGGCCGATGATGATAGCCGGTGGGCCAGACGGAAATACCTCGAAGACAAGGACGCTGAAGCCCATAACGGTCATTCAATGCACATCTGCAAGGGTTCAGACCGTAAGCTGCCCACGTTCTCGGCCAACTACCATAAGACGCAGCCCTCATCGGCGTTAGCGCCTCATCCCGACTTTTCAAATAACATGAAATGTCGCATTTTCACCCCCAGCGAGCATTGTAATGTCCGGCGTATCGAAGGCCGCTTTAAAGATCAGGTTGTAGCCGTGGCGGAAGGAGCCCACACAGCGCAACAGCGCTCATCTTCCAATGTTTCTGCTGCACACAAGATGCTTGGAAATTCGTGCTCACCTGAACCTTTTGAGGCGGCAGGAGCTTTTATCGGGGATTGGATCAAGCGGCTCGCCGGTCTGAAGGTTCCTGCATTAGCACAGCAACCCCCGCAACCAGCTCCAGTACCAGCACCTCAACCAGCAGCTAACCAAGACAACATGACAGGGCAACTCGCCTTCTTCTGATGTAATCCCAAGACAAATGATGTCCATCATGGATCAAAAAGGGCGGTCGGTTTCCGCCCTTATCCACATCTGAAAAATACTTCACGTTTGTTCCTTTGAAGCCCTTTCAAGTCTCGAATTCGGTGAGATTCTTGGGGTGAATGCAATCAAAGGAGAGCAGCAAAATGCCAGTAGCAAGTTTCCCCCTCAAAGACGTTGTTGAACTAGCCCGTATCGTGCGTGAGCAGGCCGCAGAGAAGGGTTGTAACCCGAACATGGATCAGATCTTTGACGGTTCGCTTTATCCCAACGGCGAGCCTCTGGACGAAAAGGGACGCACTGAGAAGCAAGCAGAAGCAGAGGGTGGATTTTTCTGGCCTAGCGCCAAGCAGATCACAGGCGAAGTTAAGCCAACGCTAACTTTGGTCGGAGATTCGGGGCTGTATTTGCTTGGCAATCAAATCTCCGATGAACCAGCGAGCAAGTCAGGGCATCTCGTTTATGCCAAAGGCTGTAATCCGAGTAGCGACGACGATTTCTACGACGAAAAGCAGCGGATCTGGGGTGGGGATGATGGAAGTGTATCCATACCCCTTGAGTGGGTAGATCTGGCTGTTAAAGCAGGTAAACGCCGCTTCAGTATCAAGCTACTGAAAAATTCAATCCAGCTCGGTTAAGCACTGCTAACCGATACGAATAGATGGGGTGAGGTCTGGCGTCGATCCAACATGGATCACCCCCGCCAGAACAACCCCAAATAATCGCTGCCTTTCCGGCTTTAGGAGAAGAACCCATGTGCAACGCCGCGCCGCCAGTGGAGCTGCTGGCCGAAATTGAAACTTATAAAGCAGTGGCATTGAGTACCGGCCATTTGACTGAGGCAGATCGAGACTACCTCGCGGTTCTGAGTACCCAAAGCTCGATGGTGATGAGCCGTGATGAAGGCTTTTTCGTAAAACTTTATGAAGAGATGGAGCCCAGCACTATCGCGCACTTTGGCGAAACGCTTGGCGCTGTTATTGAGTGGGCTTACTCGCTCGGAGTACGCCTCGTTGAATTTGATCGAGATGCAAACACGTCCGATTTATTCCCAACCTTTGAATGGTAACTACTGGAGAAAATCATGAGCAAAGTAACAAATATTGAATCCAAGCCGGACACCGATAGCGAAGGGCAACCTTGCGTCGAATCGACCTACGACTGCCTTAACTGCAATGAGCATTGGGTTGGTCATGCAGCTACTGAGGTGGATGATGACTGCCCCAATGAGGACTGCAAAACACCGTGTTCGCCAACTCAGTCAGTGAAGGTCAAGGGCAAGCCTCTTCGCTGGTAAGCCGCTTTTTAACTTCTATCTAGGAGAGGGCGTATGAACCCAAAGCAGGCACGAATTCTGGCTACACGGCCTACTGAGATGATTCGGTATCGGATGACGGGTAGATTGCCCCGAACGGTCAAGCCAGATTCGCCTCTTATTCGTCTGTTACAGCGTATAGCCCCACGGGATCGGCTACGGATTCGCGGCCTTACTGTGGGGGTGACGCTTGGCTATACAGGTTCAAGGCAATTCAATAATGGAGAGCAGGCTTTGAAGTGGCTCGCTCCTGATCAGAATATGCAGCCGACTTGGCCTGCTGAAAGCTGGCGCGATAAGGGATTTAATCGGGAGCTGACCTTGGATGATTTAAGGGCCTGCTGTGCATCTATGCCGGATAAGTTGGCCTTTCTCTGACTGACCAATCTTGGGGGTGGTGTCTTGCCCCCAACTCGCCGTTCCTATAGCATCATTTGCGGCTCTCTCGATAGAGCACAGGTTTGGCCCCCCGCTAGTTCGCCTACCGGCAAAACGGCTGCAAGACACCCCACACTGAAGCATTTTCTCTTTGCTTGATTGCAGGAAACAGGGCGAACACTGCGATTATTCGGAGAGATATGCCATGCCTTTTGAACACCGCCAGACAGTTGCCAAAGACTACGCTACACGCCTGCAAGAAGCCTTCGCATTAACCGGCCATAAGCTCAAACGAAGCCGTGCTTTAGAGACAATCGCTGACTGGTATGGCTACCAGAACTTTAGCGATCTAAGGTGCAATCCGAACGATCTGGTGATGACGGTCGATCTGAGGGACTTGCTGAACCAAGCAGTATCCATCGTGAACCTTCACCCTGATCTTGGTTTCACGTTATCTGACCTGAAGTTTGAAGTTGGAGCCCCTAGAGTTCTGTTCAATGACTCTATGGAAAAGGCAAAGCAAATCACGGCTCTGGCTCATGGGTTTCAGGACTGGTATCAGCTTGTTTTAGCAGGAGCACCAGTAGCTACTATCGAAGGGATAACCAAACTTCATTCCTCAATTTATTCTGAAGAACAGTTACCACTTATCGTGTACCAGGTTTACTCCATGCAATACGACCTGGTGCCGTTAACGGAGGCTGGGGATTACCCTTGGGATGTCTGGGAGCGAAAAGCCCTCAATGAGGGCATCCCAGCTAGTTTGAGCACATTGGCAAGGTCTTCACTTCGAGAATGTTATCAGCACAGTTGGGAGTGTGACTTATGCTTGTTCTGTGGGTTGTATGACAATGGTGAGGGGGTGTTAAACCTCGCTCACCAATACCCGAGTGAGCTAACTCAGGCACTTCAGTATTTGATGGACACTGATGGCGGGAACGGGGAATTGATGGATGGATATGGTGACAGTTAGCGCTCTGCTGACTTTGATTTCTTTGGCTGTGTGATTCCTCTGGTTTTACAACAAGCCAGATCAGTGGCCTGCCATTGCATTTATTACCCGGCCAAGGGCATCGAGGTGGATGATGTGGTTCCACCCTGGTGTCGGCGGCTCTCTCCACTCGATGTACGCATAACGGCATGACTGCTGGTTGAAGTTCACCACTACTCGCTGCTTCTCGTAGGGCTGGAATAGATCGGCCCTTTCCTTTCTCGCTTCTTGAACGATCTCGATAATCCGTTTGTCGCTGATCGTAGGGGCCTTACAGTCTCCTGATTGAGCGTGTGCCAGCACAGGAAGAGCAAGCAGGGGTAGCATGAGGGTTTTGATCACTCGCATGTCAGATGGCCTGCTCTTGGAACACCAGCGGAAGGAAATACCAACCTACCGGATGGTGGCAGCGCTCCAGAAGCGATCCGCAGTGCTGGCATTTATAGATAGTATGATTATGGATGCGGCTGATCGGCTCTAGTCTCAGGTGGACATAGATGCCTTCACTGATTTTAACCTTAGCCTTGCAGTCAGCGCATAGTTCGTTCTTTTCCATAAGATCTCCAGAGTACCTACTACGCACGGCTTTCACAGCCTTGTGAGTAAGCACAGGTTTTGCACTTGTAACGCTGGGGTAAAGCTTTGAGGTTGATTCCCTGCTTGGCAGCGCGAGTATAAGCAACGTACTGCTGGATCTCCTGAAACAACGCCGAGTCACTAGCCGGTAGGTTGAAATACTGTTGAGTCCCTTTGGTCTTCACCAAGATTTGACTGACACGGTATCCATCGCCTCTTGCTGCAAGAGCCGCTGTTTTAGCCTGAACGACATCGCTCTCATATATCCGCCCTTTACGACTCTTGTACTCTACGGCCAGCACTCCACTGGAGGCCAGCTTGTACATCAGATCGGGCTTGCCAAGTACGCGAAATTCTTTGTTGAAGAACGGCTTTGTTTTCCGTCCACGGTCTACCCAAATCAGCTTTCCGTTGATTCCTAACGGGTCTTTTTTGGGCTTGAACCAACGCAGTACCAGGTAGCCGACAAAGAAAAGGACGGCAAAGGCGAACACAGGGAAAATATCCATGCTATTCATCGTTCTTCACCCCCAGCCACACAACGATCTTATCTACCACTCGGCGCAATAGGTGATCGAGGGGCTTGAACCGTTTAGCCCCGTCGATCAGTGCCGGTGAGGTGCGGTAGTAAAGCCCAATTAGACTCCTGCCGAGTAGATTGCCAACCAGGTGTTTATCCCTGAATTGTCGAAGTAGGATCGTTCGTGGGTCATCAACACCGTAGGCATAGGAGGCGACGTAGCAGCGTTTGTCTTCTGCTTGCTTGTTGAGCCTGTCATGCTCGATGTCACCCTTTTTGCGAGCATCCATCGCGTAACCAGAAACATCCGCTCCATCATGCTTGTGGTTTAAATATCTGGGGCAGAATGCAGCGCGGCCAACATCGCTTGCTGATACCCAATCATTCTTCTTCATGCTGATCTCCGGTACTCGAATAGATGCCGGGTTTCAGGGGCGGTACGCAAAGCGAGGAAATCAATTGCCATATTGGCAACCCCTCTCAGGCGCTCCCCAGCGTCCAGATAATCATCGACATCGACCGACCATAGGGCGAAGTATTGGTAATCACGCTCGGGCCGGTAGGTGTCATCAAGCAGCTGGTAGGTAGGGTCAAAGTAAGATCCGTCCGGCATTTGAAGCCAGGCGTGTTCGACGGCCAACCCGAAGCGATCAATAAACGTCGCTCCAAGAACCACTTTGTCACCCCCAACGGCTAGAGCGGTCATTAGGGCATTGTTGTAACACTGACCGGGATGAACGCTGTCTTCGACCAATCGCAGCTGGTGTGAATCTAACAATCCCACCTCAACACTGCATAGGTGTTCTGGAGAGATGATCAACATATCTGCCACAGCCTTTGGATCGACCTGGTTGCTAGTTGCTTCTTTCATCGTTCAGCCCTACTTTTTATGCCTCAATGACGCGACATAGGAATCTATGCCTGACTGAATGGTATCGTCAGAATAAGAACTTAAAAGCGTTGGCTTACCGGCTGATGGAAGGCTTCTGCAGAAGTACAAAATATTGGCCTCCTTTGGGCCATATCCTTGCACCAAATCTGTAACGCATCTGCTGAATGAATTTCTGATTGTTGCGTCCATGCGGGTGCTGTAATCGTCGGTCATCGTGGGGTCAGCAATTACGTTTAATACTGCCAGGCCACCGGGGGCGAGGCGACTACCAACTAGCTGCATGAACTCCGTAGTGCTCAAATGAATTGGGATCTGAGAAGCGTTCGAGAAGACATCAACAACAATGCCGTTCCACTGAGGTAGTGGATTTTTCAACAAGAATGCCCGTGCATCAGAGACAATGAATTCACCATTCAGCGGGCGCTTGAGAAAACTCTGTTCGGCAACGGTTTTAAGATCGGGATCGACATCAACATAGGTGACATCTAAAGCCCCCTTAGTGTCTGCGGCAGTCAAAGAAAACCCACCAGCTCCAAGCACCAGGTACTTTTGATTCTGAGGATTTGTGAACAGAGCTTTCTTAATTTCTTCGACATAGCCCCATCCACTCTGGTCAGCTTCTTTTACGAATGAAGCCGGTGATCTGTTAATGATTAACATACGGCCTTCATCGGTTGGTACAACCCGGCTGTCGGCATAGGCGTTGGATGACAAAAATAAATGGTCACTTAAACCTACGTTGATTTCGTAAGTGACGGCGAGAACGAACACGGCCACGAAACCTTGGGCATAGTTCTTTTGTTTGGATTGGCTAACCAGGATGAGTAGGCATGTCGCCAGAAGCAGGCAGTTGATAAAGATCGCCATTGCAGCGCCGAACCAGTACAGCAAAACCAGCCCAGTTATCAAACAACCGGCTACGTTGCCCAGCGTAGAAATAGCGGTGGCATCGCCAGCAGATTTACCTTTCGTGTCCGACTTCCGAGCTTCAGACAGCGCCAAGGGAACAGTTTGTGCGAGCAAATAGATCAAAGGCCCCATGATCAGCGTACAAAAAAACCCTAAATGGAGTAGCGGGTTATTCAGAACTGAGCCCATATCGCGGGTGATTTGATTGAGTAGGCCGTAGAAAAGCTCAACGAACCCATAGCTGAATCCACCCCCAAGGATGGCAATGCTGATCGTTAGGTTTCGCGCTAGGATCTTGCGAGCATCGCTCTGGTTTTTGCGCCCCCCGTGGGCATAACCGAGAGCGAGAAACAGCAGGAATGAAGCAACCACGATGGACATTGTGAGCACACTGGCCCCAACGAACCCCACTGACTGTCGAACAGCAAGCATCTGTACGCCCGAACTTGCCAAGCCTTCCAACAATAGAACGGTGATCATCAGTTTTTTCATTACATTTTCCTGCTTGCCCGGCTGCACCAGGTAGAAACTACGGTAGACACACAAAGCCCACTTTAGGCGGTGCTTAGAATATCGGGGGTGGGGGTGGAATACCCGTCAGAGCGGGTCACTGGTGAGTGACCCGTAGTGCATAGAGAGGTGTTGTAAACTTGCCTTGAAAGGGGGTTTGATGTACTTTTCACTCAATCACTGCTTAGTGATTTATACGGTGCTCATCGAGCCATCCAGCACCGGGGCATAGTCCCAGGCTCAATACTTACCTCAGAAGGCGTCCAGTCTTCACAATCAACGATTGATTACCCCTCCAGATTCCGCTTGGTTCGGATCATTTGGCCTGTGCTGTGTTCGCAGTTCAGCCTCAATGATCTTTACCCGGATTCTTGCCGCCATTCGTCTTACGACAATGGTGCTTGATAAACACCCTCACTGAACCATGAAACGGGTGTGACTGCTGCGGCAGTTTGGTTCTTACTCAACCTCGTCTGGAGAAAGCATTATGTTGCGCTCAGATTTTATCGCCCATCAAGGGCTTTCCAATGTTCAGCAATCCGATATTCAGATTGCGATTCAAGCAGCGGAAGCACGATCCCACAAAGGTCACTTTGTAGTGGTAGAAACAAACGCAGGCACCATTCTGACTCTGCCAGAAATGTCTGTCTCCCTTCGCAATGATATAGCCCAAGTGCATTACGACACTGAAGCTGGTTACTCATTCAACGTGGCGGGATAACAGGAGAAAAAAATGGAAAAGCTAGTGCTCTCAGGAGTCCTTCTCTTCATTTATTTTTTCGGTGGTGTGATCTTGATGCGGCTCTTCGATCTATCTGTGCAAAGCGCGGATAAGTCGATGAAAGCTGTACCCAAGCTCATTCTGGGAACCTTTCAGTTGGCGTTTGTCATCTTGAAGGCACTCATCAGACTTTCTGTACGAGCCTGGCGTTTTTACAAGCCCGGATCTGTCGTCAGAGAGCCCCGCCAAGAAGTCGGTCAATCGGATATTCACGTTCGCGTGAACCCTCTCAAGACCAAAACCCTCGGGCAGACCAATGCCTTTAACTTCCTTGAAACCGAGCGCCGTGCGCCCGTGATCATTGAAGCCTCAACTCACGACTAAAAGGAAAGCTCTCATGCTTAACAAAGTCACTCTGATCGGTCGTGTAGGCCAGATCAATAACATCGCTGCTACTAACGGTGGCACTCAGGTAATTAACTATTCCCTGGCAACAACCAAGTCCATAAAGGACAAGGTAACTGGTCAGTTCAACGACGAAACTGAATGGCATCGTTTGGTGTCGTTCGGCAAGTGCGCTGAACATATCTCACAAAAAGTAACTCAGGGCGACCTGCTTTACCTTGAAGGAGAATTACGAACCCGGAAATGGGAGAAAAATGGAGTTGATCATTACACTACGGAGATCGTGGTTAATGACTTCCCCAGAAAACTCCCTCGCTACTTTACCCAGCAGCCCGGTGCTCAAGGCCAGAATCAAGGTGGTCAGCAGTATTCGCCGCAAGCCCAACCTCACGGTGAAGCTACGCAGCAGCAATACCGCCAACACCCTCAAAACTCGATGGATGATCTTCCCCCGAATTTCTAACCATCTCTGATCCTTCTGGATCTTCCGATTAACGAGAAATGCACCAGACCGATTTATTGGTCAGGAGCTTTCTCGTTTTTCTTTTCCTACTCGGCGCTCGCGTCGTACTAACCATGAGGATTTCGTCATGGAAACTAACCAGGTCGAACTATCTAAGTTCGGTTCTCAGATTGACCGATCTTTGGTCATGGTGGGCGATTCGTTCGCGTATCAAAACCGATTCCTAACGCCTGAATGGGACGTGTTGTTTGTACCCAACTCGTACCAGGGCATTTGGATTAACAGGGCTCAGTTAAAGCTCTGTAGTTACACAGAGGGAGATATTGTCATCACGTCTGCTAAAGACGCTGACAGCTTCCAACGTGAGATCGGTGTTTATCAGGATTGGATGGCTAATGAATTTTAGCTAACCACCCTGGACTGAAATAACCCTCGGCTTTCGAGCCTTACTCAACTTCGGCTTTCGAGCCACACTCAACAAAGGTATTCGCTATGAATGCACAAAATCAGGTTGCTCAATACGATTGGGGTACAGCGATTCAGGACTCATGTTCTAAATTCGATGAATCTCCATTGGCGTTCTACGAGGAACAAGTCTTTGCAACTCAGTTGCTTATGAACAATTCTTACGCGCTGAAATGTGCGAAAGAGAATCCTATGAGCCTCAAGCTTGCTATGTACAATCTGGCTGCTATTGGGCTTACGTTGAACCCGGCACAAGGTCTAGCTTATCTAGTCCCGCGCCGGATCAACCGAAATGAAAAACCAAGGATCTGCGTTGATATTTCCTATCGTGGCTTAATTGCTATCGGTGTCGATATCGGAGCGATTCTCTGGGCGAAAAGTGAATTGGTATTCGAACATGACAAATTTACTTATCGAGGCCCGGCTAAAGAGCCAGACATGATCGTTGCTGATCCGTTCGATGAAGAGAAACGTGGGGCGTTAAGAGGTGGCTATTGCATCGCTGAACTACCCAACGGTACACACCTGGTAGAACTCATGTCCCTCAAGGAGATGAATAAAATCAGGGATCGCTCTGAAGCGTACAAAAACGGTGTCGGCCCCTGGATTGACTGGGAATCAGAAATGAGAAAAAAGGCTTTGATCAAGAGGGCATATAAGTGGTGGCCCCAGGCTCACGCGAATCCTCGTCTGAGCACCGCAGTTAAAGTCTTAAACGAAGAAGCGGGTGAGGGCATTGTGTTTGATAACAATGGCACAGTTGTCCCTATAAAAACCGTTGAAAGTGAGCTGCCACCAGCACCACCTGCAGATCAAGTGGAGCCCAAAGTCCGTACCTGGATAGCCAATATGGTTAGCCGGGCTGTGGAAACGGGAGCATTTGAAGCCTGTAAGGAAGTGATGGAGCAACGGATACAGAATGTTATGGAGCTATCGTTTGCGTTCTCAGAACTCAAGCAAGCCCAGCAAAAGCAGCCTGTAGCCAAAACCTCATAAGCCTTACCAACCCAACCGGGGGATTTTATGCCCCTTGGGCATATTTCCCCTCAAAGTAGGAGAAAACCATGCCTGCAAAGGGATCTGGAAAGATGACGGTCGTAGATTTAGCGCAAGGCACACCTGAATGGTTGGCTTGGCGTTGTCAGGGGCTTACAGCCACTGATATTACGATCATCCTTGGTCTAAGTGACTATAAGACGCCGTGGAGATTATGGGCTGAGAAAACGGGTAGGTTAAACCCGGAAGACCTCTCAGGAAACCCAAATATCGAGCGGGGAAATCGACTGGAGGATAACGCCAGACAGCTCGCGGAAACGCGATACTCTGAGTTGTTACTTCCTGTGTGCGGTGAGTACGCGGAATGGCGGGTACTCCGTGCGAGCTTTGATGGATTGTGTCGCGTGAATATGCCACATGAATTTAAAGCCCCAAGTGACAGCGTTTTTGATGAACTCAAAGATGCTGGCATCGAGTCCCAAACTTATAAGATGTATGAATCACAAGTTCATGCTCAATGTTTGGTATCTGGCAACGATCAGGGAAGGCTCTTCTTCTATTTGGAGAACGGCAATGACCTGGAGTTTCCAGTAACACTCACCGATGAGCGCAAAGCCGAGATACTTGAAAAAGCTCGATGGTTTTGGAATCTCATTGAAACAGATACTCCACCCCCGCTCGATCCGGCGCGTGACCTGTATATACCAGGGAATGTTGAAGATCGGTTTCGTTGGGATGGGTATGCAGATGCCTGGCGGTCAAACGCACAGCGCGTCAAAGCACTCAAGGTTGAATTAGATCGCTACGATAAGGATCAACGCAAACTTCAATCTCTGTTGATTTCACAGATGGGTGAGTTCATGTCTACGGATGTGGGCGGTGTGAAAGTAAGCAGGTTCGAGAAGAAAGGCACAGTGGATTATAAGCAACTTCTGAAGGACAAGTTCCCCGATGAAGATGTGGATTCCATGATTGAGAAGTACCGCAAGGAGCCTCGTGCTGAATCGCGGTTCACGCTATCCGAAGACGATCTGGTTAATCCAGACGACACGGTTATCGTGACTCAAGTTAAAGCCGCTTATTTCTGATCAAGCTGAGTGTTGCCGGACACTGAAAACCGGCAAAACCTGACAATCAGCTCGCCATCGAGCTTGGTAGTCGTGGAACGCGCCTAGAGCGCAAGAACTCCTGCATGGCCGTATCTCGATTGAGATGCGCCTTGCAGGCTTCCCTGAAGTGTTTTCGTCAATGAGAGCGTTTCAGGAAGCCTGTGGGGCTTCATCAAAATCATTTTGGAGATACGACCATGAACAACGCAACGAATGTAATTTCTGAGCAGCAAGTTTTCCGTTCAATTGCTGGAGCCCATGTTTCCAGTGAGCTTTCAGAAGCAATTGATCGAGCAGAAGACTTAAACCGTCGCGGAGCTGGTGAGCAATCAGTTGTGAGGACGAAGAACGGCAACATCGAGGTATTCTCAGAATTCACGATGGTCGTTAGAACACGGGACGTAGTTGAGTCGCTTTATGTAGCGCCACACGGCTTCATCTTCCCCATGTCGGCTTAATGAGCCGGGGTATGGGAAAGGAAAGCATAAGCGGCACAGGGCTCGCCCTTGCCGCTTGGCTAACCTCCGTTGCTTGGCTTATAGTCGAGCCCCGGCAGACATTATGATGTCTGCCTTCCAATGGTGGCTGCAGGTCAGTTTTCATTGGAAGGCAATTGCCGAAAGAATCTTTTGTCCATGCTCGTCATGGCAATTGAAAGTTCCCCCACTGAGTTTTGAAATGGGAACGGTGACTGCGGTCATAAACTCGCTATAAAACTAAACCTACTCCCGCCAGCAGGCACACACACCTGCTGGTGGTGCTGTGTCTGCTTCAGGGAACCTCTCACTCTTGGAGCAACACTATGACTAATCGTGATCAGGCAGTATCTGTTCGCAATACCTTTAACCTGGACGTGCCTGTTGAAGTTCAAACGGCGTCCTTCGCAGATGTGCAAAACCCCTTCGTGCCTATGGCCGATGGCAACTATGTATTTCGACGCGAAACCCTACGGGACATCTTGAGCTTTCTGGATGATCCTGACGGTGATGGACTGTACTTTTCCGGCCACTATGGAGCGGGAAAGACAACATTGCCATACCAAGTAGCCTCACGGCTTTGCTGGCCTGTTCAACACTTCACCGCGCATAGCCGCATGGAGTTTGATGACCTGGTTGGCACTTGGAAACTTGTGAATGGGACTATGCAGTTTCTGTATGGGCCATTGGCAAATGCAATGCGCGACGGTCATGTTTTCATCTTGAATGAAATTGATCGTGCAGATCCTGGTCAGCTTGCTGGTCTTCATGATGTCCTCGAAGGGCATCCTCTGATCATCGCCACTAATGGCGGTGAGGTAATCAAAGCGCATCCCAACTTCCGATTCATTGCAAACGGCAATAGCTTAGGTTCTGGCGACAGTACCGGGCTGTATCAAGGTGTAAACCAGCTTGATATTGCTTTTATGGATCGGTTCCGGGTAGTTGAGGTGGACTATCCAACCGAGGACGTAGAAATGATGATCCTCGAACGCAAAACTCCAGAGTTACCTGAAGACTTGCGCCGGAAGATGATTCGCGTTGCGAATATGATTCGACGGCTGTTTGTTGGAGGGGATGAATCAGCTACTCCGCTGACCATTACGATGTCTACCCGTGCCTTGTGCCGGTGGGCTAAGTTGACCCTGACGTTTCGGAATGCGCCTAACGCGCTTGCCTACTCTCTGAACCAGGCTTTGCTTGCAAAGGCTGAACCAGAGCAACGTATCGCCATTGAGCGAATCGCTAAAGATGTGTTCGGTAGTTCCTGGTCACAGGAGGACGCAGCGTGAGTGGTTCAATCAAAGTGTTCCATTACCAGGGAGGTAGCTCGGATAAGATCTGGGCAATATCAACCTTGGTACGGGCCGATGGCAAATACAACGTCTGGTATGGACGGCGAAACGCAACTTTGACGGCTGACACTGTTCCTGCTGATGAGCATAGCTCTAAGCGGATTCAGAAGAAGCTAGAAAAGGGTTACGTCGAAAAAACCAACATGACTGTTGATATGGGTACTCGTCAAGCCGTCTTAAAAACCGGCTCGAATACTCCACCACCCCCAGAGCCTGAAGAGGACACAGCTGGGGCATATTGGTTCACCATCGGATCTAAGGTCGATACAACTTCGGTTGGCGACTTTCTCGATGAGGCCATAGATAACTTGCGTGATCTGGATGAAGGAATAGCCGCTTACCTGCAAGGGACAGAGGCATATCTGGAGATCAGCTCTCACGAACGGCAAGGATCGGTTGAATTCAAAGAAGGGCCTTTGGCTCTTTTGTTGATGTTCGGCCTGCGTCGCTTCATTGAGAACGAGGAAACTCTGAACAATGGCGGCAAAGTCCAGCTTGCTGATGACGCCGGTAATATGGTTCCTGATGACTTCGATCTTTTGAAGCCTGCATTCAAAGCGTCTAACGCTGAGTTTCTGGCTGAAGATAGGGGTTCTACTGGATTCATCCTAATGGATGACATCAAGCAATACGCCATCGCACTCGGTTGCATTGACGCACCTCTCGACCTGTCGGCTATATCGACGGAGACACGGGCCGCGTTCTTTTAACCGTTCTGGAGTATGGGGGATTCATAACCCCCAGCTCTTATCTACCTCCAGTCCACCCCGGACTGATACTTAACCTTCGGCGCTCGCGCCACACTCAACTAGAGGAAACTCACATGGAATTTATCCGTGGAACTACGCTCGTCCATTTGAAAATCCGTTGCTGGTCTGGTGAAAAGAAAGCCAACCGTGAACTGGATATTAAAGTGGGCAAGGACGGGAAATTACCCCCGAAAAAATTGCTCGATCTAGGACGGAAGAAAATCTTTCCGCCCGAAGCACTGAACCCGTTGAGCAATCTTCGGAAAGTGGGAGAAAGAGCATGTCTGGCACAAGGTACTCGCTTTATGGGTGGGTATGCAGTGCCTGATGACGCAGTAGATGAGGCTGTACAAAGCCTTGAAGACGCGCAATTGAAGTTCGGGCAGGAGCTAACCAAATTTATGGATGGCTTTGATACGAACCGAGATAAGTGGCTTCGTGAAAACGCTGAGTTTGCGGAAATTTTCGATGGGCAACTGCCTGATCGGGAGACTGTGAAAAGCGCTTTCCACTTCTCGTTCAAACTGTACAAGCTAGATCCAGTCGAAGGCTTTGAGCCTGATGAGGAAGAGATAGCTAACCAGGTGCTTCATGAAATTGGGCAAGAATGCTGGGGTATGGCTGATCGTATGATCAAGCGTAAAACAGCAATGTCCGGCAAAAAGCTCAAAGAGAGCTTGGAGCCATTTATGGAAAAACTGGATGCGTTGTCTTTTGGGAACGGTCGGATTCTAACAGTGCTAAACGAGTTCCGTGCTTTGCATGGCTCGGTGTCGCTGGAACGGATCGACAAAGACCATCCTAAATGGGGCCAAACCTTGACGTTTCTGACGATGTGCAGTGACAGCTCCAAGCTGGAACAAATCATTAGCGGGGATTTCTCGGTGTCTCAGATGATCAACGCTATGTCAGCCGCCGCAGCAAAGGTTGAGCCTATCGCTCCTGCCTCAATGCCTGCTACTTCAACTATCAGCACACCCGTAACCGGGGCTGTTGCTGGCGCTTACTTCTAAGGAGGTCGATATGCGTCATCAAAAATCAGCCCTGGAAAGGGCGCTACCCATCGTTGCTGCAGCTTATGGCGAGCAGTTTGGTGTAAATGTCAGGCTTTCGGGCTCTGATGCTTATACCGATGGAAAAACGATTGTACTGCCGATGTTCGATGCAATGAGTGAGTTAAAGGAAGTTCTCTTTGGCTACCTCGCACACGAAGCGGCGCATGTACGCGATTCGGATTTTAGTGTTGTTGCACATTGCAAAAATCCAGTCGAAAAGCTGTTTCTCAATATCATTGAAGATTTCCGTATTGAGAAGCTAATGGAGGATTGTTTCCCCGGTACTCGGCACACGCTAGAGGCCATGTGGAACCATATCTGTGAGGAAGGGATGACCCATGCCTCACGTCCAGAAGCTAACGAAGCTAACCAGTTGGCAATGTATCTGCTGCATTACGTTCAGGCCGAAGGCTTGGGTCGTGAAGCGTCAGATCCGCTACTGGAAGCAAGTCGCAAGGTGATCGAGCAGACGTTTCCGCCAGGCTTTTTTGTACGTTTCGACGTGCTGATGGCGAAAAAACTGCAAGGTGCTGCCTCAACAAACGACTGCTTAAAACTAGCAAGGGCCGTACTAAAAGCCCTCAAAGAAGCTGAAGAAGAGCGCCAGCAGCAGGAGCAACAGCAGAACCCGGATCAGAGCTCGCAGAGCGATGGTCAGGATCAGAATGCTGATGATTCGAGCCAAGGTGCTTCGCAGCCTGAGCAAGACCCTTCCTCCGGGGATGGTTCTGACCAGGACAGCGGATCTGATGGATCTCAGTCCAAGCAGGACACTGATGGTGCTGACGGCTCTGCCGGCGGTACTGGGGGTGATTCTGCAGGAGCCGACGGTTCTACCGATGGTTCCGGCGGGGATGCTAACGATTCTTCATCAAGCACGGACAGCGATTCGTCGCAGTCCAACCAAGAGTCATCCTCCGCGCCTGGTGGTTCGGATGATCAGGCTGGCTCTGGCAACAAGCCGTCTATGCACGACCGGGTTCTCAATGAAACCGATCTTGTTGATGACGCCCTGGAGGCTTTGAAGGAAGAGTTCAAAAGCACGGCAGAAGAGGATAACGGTGAAGGTGGAAATTTCTCCTTTAGCGCCTCAAATGTCGGTAAGCCGGTGGGGAACGAAGGAGATAGCGATTCGCTAAACGAGGGCATTTTGTCTTCATCTGCGATCCGCGCTCGACTTCTAGGGCTGTTACAAGCTCAAACACGCCAGAAGCAGTGGTTACACACTTCAGGCAAACGGATGGATGGCAAACGGATTACTCGCCTCGCGGCAGGTGATTCGCGTGTTTTTATCCAAAAAGACGAAATGAAGCGGCCTGATACTGCTGTTCATGTATTGCTGGATACGTCCGGCTCTATGGGACACAGGCAGGCAGTGGCTAATCAGGCAACGGTGTCATTATCGTTGGCAGCTTCCGCTATTCCTCAGTGTGACATCGCAGTGTCGATGTTTCCGGGGCAAGGGGGGGCAGTCAGTCCGATGATTTCCCGTGGTCAGCCAGTGAGGCCGAATCTCGGCCGATTTGCTGTTTCATCGTCTGGAGGTACACCGCTCGCGGAGGCAATGCTTTACGCCGCCCGTGAATTGGCAACCTCTAACCGGCAACGAAAGGTACTCATCATCATCACTGATGGTGGGCCTAACGACCAGGGATCAGTGCATTACCTAAACCGTATGCTTGAGCCCTATGTCGATACCTATGCCATTGGTATAGGAACCACCGCTGTGAGCAAGTTCTTCAAGGAATGGACTGTGATCTCGGACGTTAAGGAGCTGCAAAGCGCCTTGTTCCAGATTGCTGGCCGGTTCTTAGACCTGCACTAAACAGCTAACTCCAACCCTAGCGGGGATTCACTCCCTGCAAGGGGGGTGCGTCTTCGTTTCGGAGGTGCATCATGGAAAATCAACTCTCGCTGATCTTAGAGGTTGCCGAAGCTGGTGAAAGCTCTCCTGAGCTGGAACAAGCATTGGATGACGTTCTGCAGGATGAGGAAATCTCAAACCTGAAGAAAAACCTCTTCTTGGAATCAGTACGAAGCGCCTTTGGCCTAAGCCGTGGTGGACGCAAGTTCAAACCATCGGAAGAAGCCTGGTCGTGGATAAACGAAGTAGCAACCAACTCTCCGTTTTCATTTGAAGAGTGCTGCAAGGAATTGGCCGCAGATCCTGAATTGGATTTTGCCGGTCTTGATCCAGAACGACTGCTGGGCCTACTGCGTTGGAATCGACGCAGAATGCTTGGCGAACATTAAAAACCCTCGGGGCTATCACTACTGCCCTTGGGGTAGTGGTGTGTCCCTCACTCATAGGTACACATCATGTTTAATGAAACTTTGTCTCAAAACGAACGTGGAACTCAGCTACGTCGTGTGCAAACGCGCTTCAAAGGCCGTCTGATCGAGCGATCTTATCAGCTCGTAGATAACCGTTGGGTGCAGTACATGCGAACAGTTCGAGTAATTCACTAAGGGCTTCGGCCCTTCTTCACTGTGCTGACAGTGGAAATTTGCTTGTTAGCAGGAGAAGGATGTTATGAAAAGAGACAGCACTGAACTGAAACAGAGGATGTCGGGCCGTTGGCTTATGGCATTCTCGACGCTGGCCCCACGGCTGCAGGATGCGATTGACCACCTAGGGTCGAACGTACCCTGTCCGTTGCAAGGCGGTGAGGACGGTTTCCGTCTGTTCAACGATGCTAACGAAACGGGAGGCGGCGTAAAGCAGTCCGAACGTGTGATACCGGAAGGTATCGACATGCTGATGTGGGTGAACGACTGGAGTTTTACAAAGGCGTTCGATGAGCTTCAAGCGTGGATAGGTGGAAAACCTGTCTCTGCTGGACTCGGAAAAGCCCCCGCGGCTGTTAAAAAGAAACCGATTGATAACACTAAACTCAGGATGTGGTTGAACAGGATGTGGAGCGAAGCTCTGCCCCTCGATCACACGTCGGCCTTCCCAGCGCGAATTTATTTCAAGCGGAGAGGGGTTCCCGATGCTGCTTTTGCGGCCAGTAATCTGCGTTATCACCCGGCCATGAAGTACCTCGATAAATCTGAAAAAGTGCTCGGCACTTACGGGGCTATCCTGTGCAAAGTGGCTAACAACGCTGGTGAGCCGGTGCAGATCCATCGAACCTACGTTTATTCGTATGGCAAGAAGGTGGAGCATTTAGGCAAAGCCAACAAACCGAAAAAAGCGACCCCTCCGCTCCATAAGGAGACAAAGGGCCGTCAGATTCGGTTGTTTAGTCCTGTGGACGGCTTTTTAGGTGTATCTGAAGGACTGGAAACGGCGCTTGCCGTGTACCAGGCCAGACAGTTCCCCGTATGGCCGAACCTGACCAACACAAATCTGCACTCGTTCCGGGTTCCACCAGGAGTCCATACGGTGCTGAATTTCGTGGATAAGGACAGGAGTAAAGCAGGGGAGAACTCGGCAGCTGTTTTGCGTGAGAACCTGGAACATCAGGGGATTCGCGTGATCGACATGCTGCCTCCGACGCCTATGTTGGATTCCGATCTGAAAGGTGTCGATTGGGCAGACCAACTGGAGCGCGATGTTAGCGGCTTTGATCTTCTGGATCAGGTGTTAGCAGAATGCCGACGTAAGTCAGCTTAAAACACGCTATGGAGCCGTTATCCCTTGGGGGTGGCGGTTTCTGTAGTTTACAAACTAATGATGATTTCTACCCTAGAGGGATGTATATGCCCTCTGGGGTCATTGCATCTTCCTCTTGGGCGGGTCATCCAACCGAAAGGAAATGTTATGAAAAATCGAACGAAGTTTATGGAGCTTTCTAAGCTAAATATGGGTGATCTAATCATCGCCAGAATGCACTGCACTCAGCGCATAGCAATGTTCGGATCGTTAAATCGAGCCGCTGTTGCCTTGCTGGGTATAGTGATCGGGCAGTTAGGTAAAACCATCTATGCTGCAGAAGTGCTGGCTTGGCTGGACTATGTTTCGCTAGGTCTGGCGCTTTACTGTGTGATGGCTTACTTGCTGTTTAATGGCGTGTTAGCTCGCGCAACTGCGCTAAAAGAGGCAATTTCAGAATTGATTGCGCTTCAAAAGCAGTGAATCAAGGCTCCCTCCGGGGGGCCTTTTTTTTGTGATTTAAGATGCGTCTTACTATACTGTGTTTTTATACAGCAGTAGATGCAACATGCTCAAATTCATTCCTCTCAAGGCCCAAGCCGGTATCACTGGCTTCGAGTCGCCAGCAGCTGAATACGAACCTCTAGGTCTGAACCTTGACCAGCTTCTTATCGACTGTCCATCGGCCACATACATCGGTATAGCTGATGGTCAATCAATGGTTGGTGACGGGATATTTAATGGCGATCTGTTGATTGTGTCTCGCGCTGAGGCTGTACGAGACTTTGATGTGATTGTTGCCAACCTTAATGGGGTGTTCGTCTGTAAGAAAATAGATAAAGCAGCGAGGCGGTTACTGTCTTCTGCTCCTGGTTATCCCCCTTACCTGGTTAGCGAAGGTGATGAGTTTCAAGTAGAAGGTGTTGTGACTCGTTCCATTCGCCTGCACCGGCCTCTAAGCAAGTCCTCCTGATGTACGCGCTATGCGACGTGAACTCAATGTATGCCAGTTGCGAGAAGGTATTTGATCCAAGCATTCGCAAGCGGCCTGTGGTGGTATTGACCAACAACGATGGCTGCATTTGTGCGGCCTGCGGTATAGCTAAACAGATGGGGATCGGGAAGAAGTTTGTCCCTTTCTTTCAGGTGCGAGAAGAACTGGAAAGAGCTGGAGCCGTCATTAGGTCGAGTAACTACGAGCTGTATAGCGATCTCAGTCAGAAGCTCATGGATACCTGTGCTCGATTTGCACCCCATAGCCACGTTTATAGCATTGATGAGATTTTCCTGTGCTACGGAAGGCGTGGCAGCTACATCCCACCTGAAGGATGGGAACGACATGCAGAAACGATCAGGCGCAAGGTATGGCGTGATGTCCGGTTGCCGATAGGGGTAGGGCTAGGCCCAACGCCTACGCTTGCAAAAGCCGCTAATCATGCGGCAAAGCGCATAGATGGGTATCCTGGGGTAGCAGTTATTGACGGTGAAGGTACGCGCAAAGACATCCTATCGAAAATGACTGTTACCGACGTTTGGGGAATCGGAAAGAGGATCGGTGCTCGGCTAAACGGGCTGGGAATTGAAACCGCTCTGCAGCTTGCTGATGTAGATCCAGGCTGGATCAGGAAACAGTTTTCTGTGCTGGTGCAGAGCACAGTCTATGAACTCAATGGCACGGTAAAGTTAAGCTGGGATGACGTTCGATCACCTAAAAAGGAGATTTATAGTACGCGGAGTTTTGGAGAGCGAATTACCGACATAGACCAACTAGGCTTCGCATTGGCGACTCATGCAGGGATCGGCGCGGCAAAGCTAAGAAAACAGGGGAGTCTTGCTTGTGCCGCCACCATATTTGCCACCAGTTCACCGCATGACGACACAGGCTATTACCGCAAATCAGTCTTTCATAGGTTCCCAACCCCAACCAGCGATAGTCGAGAGATCTTGTCGGCGTGTAGCCAGGCAGTGCTGGAGATCTACCGGCAAGGCGTTCGCTTTTATCGGTGCGGCATAGGGCTGCTAGATCTTTGCGATCAATCTAAAGTCCAGCAAGACCTCTTTACCCCTTCCCAAGACAGTCCAGAACTGATGTCCTGCATGGACGCTATCAATGCTCGCTATGGGCGCAATACCGTCAAACTGGCCGGTCAAGGCATAGAGCACAAGTTCACTATGAGGCGAGAGTACCTATCGCCACAATATACAACTCGCTGGGCCGACATACCGAAAATCAAATGTATGTGACCGCGCCGCCATAGCGATTCCTTGTAGTCGAGTAATAAGGTTCCATACTAAGCCTCACTAGAGTCCCCATGTTACCCGCTCAATCATCCAAGACTGCTGAAATAAAGTCGCATACTCAAAATGGGTAGCAAGACGATTCAGCCAACTTATTAGTAATAGAGAATCATACTGAGACCCCCAGCTAGAAATGGGTCATCCAAACCCCAACGGCAGTATGCTCAAGAGCTGCCGTTCAAACCGGGACTTCCTGGCCCGCCACGAGCGGCAAGAGTCGCCCCATAGCCGCCTCTGAGGGTCTGCGAGCGCGGCAGCCCTCCCAGCTCACTAGAAACACGAAAGCAGACTCTGATTTTACGGTCTTGAGGGTTTGTTGATGGGGGGGCTGCGACAAACTGGAGTCAGCCAGGAGTTATGTTGAATCGCAGGCCAACTCGCTTTGCACCTCTCAGGATGAACTAAATTCAATCTACTGACGGACGAGGAAACTATCAACAGCCCAATGATGGAAGGTTAGTTGGAGGTCATCCGACTTCAGCTTTTGCGCCCAGTACGGACCTTGCTGAGGGTATTGAAACAGCCTGATTCGTCTAGGGAAGGTCTGATCAAGCCCTCACAGACCTCCTTACCTCGAGATGTCGGCCAATAAAGACCACCTGCCTTCATGATTAGTCCATTTAACTGGCCTAATCAGCCAAAATCTCGCCTAGCAGGCGGATTTATCCTATCAAAAGCAGCTTTCGTCGAGCCTGGAACAGGTTCGATAACGCAAACAGCATATTGGCTCAGCAGGTAGAAAAAAAACGCAGAATAATGACGCCAGAGAGTTACTTTTGGGTGAAATATAGAAATTTGGCGGTTTGAAATCACTTGTTCAGACCATCCTTAGAGTTCCCCAGTCCTTTTTCATGTATCACCAGGTACTCCCTGGGAGTCAGGTCGCCAAGTAATTCATGGGGCCGCGCGAGCAATTTCGCGCCGGTACCGCCGTGTTTTTGACCAATATTTCTGGTAGACCAATATCTGCGTCAAGCTTAGATCCATGACACATTGTTTAGATGCATAGTCACTTTGCAGCTTCAGAGAAGGCCTGCGTGGTCAATGTTGAGCGCTGCACACGGGACAAAGTATCGCGTTGATGAGCACGCATCACTACTTTCATACGACGAAATCAGACTAATAGGCAAGCTGTCGGACTATCTAGCAGATATTCGTAGGTAGGGGCAAGGATAAAAAAATATTCGGTTGATACCATCGTTTTATCGCCAGCTTACTTGTAAATCAATATAACAGAGTAGCAAGGGTAGAAAATGACAATTAGCCAATCTTTGAAACACGATGACCGCCCTTGCGGCATCGGCACCCGCACAGAGCGGGTCGAGGACGAAGCTCTGTTGCGCGGGCTTGGCCGTTACGCCGACGACGTGGCAACGTTGCCTGGTACCTTGCACGCAACAGTGGTGCGCTCTCCTCATGCCCACGCCCGCGTTGTTGCGCTCAATACCGATAAAGTCATGACGATGCCAGGTGTCCGTGGTGTGTTGACAGGCGCGGATGTTGCACGCTTGGCAGCCCCTTTTGCCGTTGGAGTGCGTCAGCCGATGGAGCACTGGTGTGTTGCCGTTGATAAGGTGCGTTATGTTGGCGAACCCGTATGTGTGGTGATCGCCGAGAATCGATATCTCGCTGAGGATGCCGCCGAGGCAGTAATAGTCGAGTACGAAGTGTTGCCGGCGGTAGTCGATACCGTGACCGCGTGTGGTAGCGAAGCAGCAGTACTTCACGACACGGTTGGCAGTAATGTTGTCAACGAGCGTAACTTTCGCTATGGCGAGCCTGAGGCTGCCTTCAAGGAGGCTGAGCATCGTGTCTCGCTAAAGCTGATATATCCTCGGAGTGCTTGTACACCGGTAGAGTGTTATGTCGTGCTTGCAGACTTTCAGAGCGCTACGGGTACCTATGACGTTTTATCCAATTTTCAGGGGCCCTATGCATTGCACTCGGTGATGGCTCGCGCGCTGAAAGTGCCAGGCAATCGTCTGCGCCTGCGTACCCCGCCCGATTCTGGTGGAAGTTTTGGCATCAAGCAGGGGGTGTTTCCCTATATCGTGATGATGGGGCTGGCGTCGCGTAAGGTTGGCGCCCCGGTGAAGTGGGTCGAAGACCGGCTGGAACACCTCCAAGCTGCTTCGTCCGCGACCAACAGGGTGACTGAGATTGAGGCTGCGGTCGATAAAAGCGGCCGTGTCACTGCGTTGCGGTATGACCAGATCGACGACTGTGGCGCCTATCTGCGAGCACCTGAGCCGGCTACCTTCTATCGTATGCACGGTAACCTCACCGGTGCTTACGCTATTCAGAATTTACTGGTGCACAATCGTGTCGTGCTCACCAATAAGACCCCAACAGGGTTGAACCGCGGTTTTGGCGGGCCGCAGGTGTATTTCGCATTAGAGCGCTTGATGCACCAGATAGCCGTTGAGCTCGAACTTGAACCGCTTGAGGTTATCCGCCGCAACCTCATACCAGCGGGCGTCTTCCCATACCAGGCACCGGCGGGCGCCTTGCTGGATTCCGGCGACTATCCGGCTGCAGTTGAGCAAGCGGTGCGCGAAGGTGGGCTGGCTGAACTTATAAGTAGACGAGACGCCGCCCGGGCCGAGGGCAGACTTTATGGTATCGGCTTTAGCACGGTAGTAGAGCCCTCTATCTCCAATATGGGCTATATCACGGTTGCGATGACGCCTGAAGAGCGCCGCAAAGCAGGGCCCAAGAATGGGGCTGTTAGTACAGCGACTATCAATGTCGGCCCGTTGGGCGATGTCAGTGTACACGTTTCATCAACCCCTGCAGGGCAGGGCCATCAGACGGTGGTTGCGCAGATCGTTACGGATGTACTTGGTGTGGCATTTGAATCTATCAACGTCAATGTTGAGCTCGATACTCAGAAAGATGCCTGGTCTATCGCCTCCGGCAACTATTCCAGCCGTTTCGCGGGTGCAGTGGCTGGCACGGTATATCGGGCGGCAGTCGCGATCCGTGACCGGCTGGCGGTAATCGCCGCTGAACAGCTCGGGGTACAGGCCGACGCGGTGCTTTTTGCCGAGGGGAAAATCTTTACCGAGGAGGGAGCTTCCCTTTCATTTCACCGTGTTGCCGGGGCAGCTCACTGGGCAATAAGTACGCTTCCGGAGCAGGAGCGTGGAGGACTGCGGGAAACGGCTTTTTGGACGCCACCCGAGCTAGCGGCGCCGTCTGACGACGATCGTATCAACAGTTCGTTGTGCTACGGTTTTGTCTTTGATTTCTGTGGTCTTGAGATCGACCGGGTAACTGGCGAGATCCGCCTCGATCGGTATGTGACGCTACACGATGCAGGGCGTCTTCTGAATCCGGCATTGGTTGACGGACAGGTGCGCGGCGCCTTCGCCCAAGGGCTCGGCGCGGCGTTGATGGAGCAGTTTGCCTACGGCGCTGATGGCAGTTTCTTATCCGGCACCCTCGCCGACTATCTGATGCCGACAGCACCTGAAGTCATTGAGCCGACAATCCTGCATATGGAAACCCCGTCACCTTTTACACCGCTGGGTGCGAAGGGGGCAGGCGAGGGTAACAATATGAGTACGCCGGTCTGTATCGCCAATGCAGTGGCTGATGCGTTAGAGCGAAGCGATATTCAGCTGCCACTGACCCCATCACGGGTGCGCGGACTGATCGGTATCGATGAGACAGAGGCGCCTGAAGGCTTGAACACTGATGGGGAGAGACAGGCGGCTCCGGGCGGGTCAATGCTCCAGGCCAGCGGTAGCGTGGAGATTCCGGCAACGCCTGAGCAGGTATTCGATAGCCTGCTCGATCCTGAAATTCTGGCGGCGATCATCCCCGGTTGCCACCAGTTAGCGCTGGAAGGTGAACATCGCTATATCGCCGATGTAACAGTAGGGGTCGGCCCGATTCGAGCCCGTTTTCAGGCAAAAGTCCAACTCAGTGATCTAGAGCCGCCCACTACGCTCTGTTTGAGTGGATCAGGCACTAGCCCAATGGGATCGGCAGAGGGGCGAGCCCGTATTCAGCTAAGCCCGCTTGAACATGGCGGGACACGACTTGATTACCAGTATGACGCTGCCGTTGGTGGCAAGATCGCAGCAGTCGGTGGACGCATGCTACAGGGAGCCTCCCGGGTGATCATTGGCCAGATATTTACACGTCTGTCGCGTCAGGTAACTGGAGAAGCACAGCAGGTGAGTCTGTGGCAACGGCTAAAGGCTTGGTTCGCAGGAATACAGGGAAAAGGAGGTGAACAATGAAACCTGCGTCTTTTGAATACGCTTGCCCGACCAGCAAGCGTGAGGTGTTGGCTCTGCTCGCTGAGCATGGTCAGGACGCCCGCATCATTGCTGGTGGTCAGTCACTGATGGCAATACTCAATATGCGGATGACACAGCCAAAGTTGCTGATTGATATAAACCGTGTTGAAGAACTGTCTTATATAAAACCGAACAAGAATCATTTAGCGGTAGGGGCTTGTGTGCGACAGGCTGAGTTACTTGCTTGGAGTGGGCTCGGGGAAGCGGTGCCACTGCTAGCTCAGGCGATACCCTGGATCGGTCATTTCCAGACCCGTAACCGGGGAACTGTTTGCGGGTCATTGGCACATGCTGATCCTAGTTCAGAACTTCCGCTATGCCTTATTACGCTCGGCGGTGAATTGGTACTGGAATCGGCTAAGGGGCGGCGCGTGGTAGCGGCGGAGAATTTCTTTCAAGGAATTTTAACCACCGCCCGCCGCGCCGATGAGCTAGTAACTGAAGCGCGTTTCCCGCTGGGCCAGGCCAACACCAGTTATCGCTTTAATGAAATTGCCATGCGCCATGGTGACTTCGCTATCGTTTCGCTGGCCGCGGTGGTTGGGGCGAATGAAGCTCGCTTGGGCGTAGGCGGGGTGGCCGATCGTCCAGTGGTACGCAATTTTGCAGTGGGTTCTGAGCTGCCAGCGGCATTGAATGAAATGGCGTGGACATTGGAGGCTCAAGACGATGTCCAAGCGAGTGCTTCTTATCGGCGCCAACTGGTTCGAGAACTGGGCTTACGACTGATCAAAGAAGGGTATTGAGATGGATACGGAAGAAACACAACGTGTAGCGGTACGCTTCGAACTCAATGGTAAGCCGCGTACCGGCTACGTCGAACCACGCCTTCTTTTGAGTGACTTTCTGCGTCATGAGCTGGGTATGACGGGTGTTCACGTAGGCTGTGAACATGGCGTTTGTGGTGCCTGCTCCATACTCGTTGATGGCAAATCGGTGCGTTCCTGTCTGATGCTTGCTGTGCAGGCTCAGGGTAGCCGCGTCGAGACTGTAGAGTCGCTTGCCGGTGTCGATGAGATGAGTGACTTGCAGCAGGCATTCCGGCGCCACCATGCATTGCAATGTGGCTTTTGTACTTCCGGAATCCTGATGTCCTGTGTCAATTTTTTGGAGAGCGAGCATGATCCGACGGAGGAACAGGTGCGTGACATGCTGTCCGGGCATCTATGCCGTTGCACGGGTTACACCGGTATCGTTCGGGCGGTCCTCGATGTTGCTAATGAAAGAAAAACAAAACAGGAGAACAAGAACAATGTTTGATCTTGGACGAAGCTTTCTGGCCGCGGTGGAACGCCGGCCCAACGCTATTGCGATTACGGATGGAGAGTTCAGGCTCAGTTATGAGCAGTGGTTTGCCGAGATCCAGCAGATTGCCCATGGGCTGGAGTCACTGGGGCTGGTCAAAGGGGACCGTCTGCTGGTGGTGATGCAGAACCGATGGCAGATGGCCACGCTGCACTGGGCTTGCCAGTTTGCCGGCATCATCATCACGCCGCTGAATTGGCGTTCTACGGCCGAGGAGGTCGGCTACTGCATCGATGATGCTGAGCCCCGTGCGTTGGCTTACGATGATGCCGCTGCCGAAGCGGTGCTTGGGTGCGCTCAGGCGGGTAACTTGCAGCGTATTGCGGTCGGTGAGACGGGCGATGACGGGGCGTTGAGTTATGCGGCGCTGAACGCAGAGGCGCCGGCCCAGATCATTCTGCGTGCCGATGCCGATGACTATTCCCTGATGCTCTACACCTCGGGCACGACCAGCAAGCCAAAGGGTGTACCGCGTCGCCACCGTGCCGAGCGGGCGGCAGGCATAGCTCATGTCGTCCAGAATCTCTATCGGCAGGGAGAGCGCACCCTTGGTGTGATGCCTCTGTACCATACCATGGGCGTGCGTTCGCTGCTGTCGATGGCGCTGATTGACGGATGCTTCGTCTGTGTGCCGAAATTTGATGTTGAGGCGACTCTGCAAGCCATCGAGCGAGAGCAGGTCAGCAACCTTTACCTGGTGCCGACTCTGTACCATATGCTGATCGAACATGCTGGTTTCTCCCATGGACGGGTTAGGAGTGTCAAGAAGATCGGCTTCGCAGGGGCTCCGATGAGTGCTGGCCTGATGGCTCGGGTCGAGCAGGCGTTCCAGCCGAGCCTTTTTGTCAATCATTACGGCAGTTCGGAAATCTACACCTTTACCATTGATCAGCAGGCCAGCCTCAAGCCGGGCTCCTCCGGTCGTAGCGGTTTGAATCAGCGGATCCGTGTGGTACCGATAAACGCGATCTCTCCAGGTAGCCATGTTCGACCCCTTGAAGAGGGGCAAATCATCGCCGATGTCTCCAGCGACGAGGCCTTCGAAGGATACTGGAATCGACCGGATGCGGATGCTAAATCTCTCCGTGAAGGTTGGTATTTTACAGGTGATACCGGTTATTTCGATTCAAATGGAGACCTTTTTGTTACAGGTCGGGTTGACGATATGATCAACACGGGGGGAGAAAACGTCAGCCCCGCTGAAATCGAAAACTTGCTCTCACTTCACCCCAAAGTGGAGGAGGTTGCGGTGGTTGGCCTGCCGGATGAACAGTGGGGACAGATCATCGCTGCTTATATCAAGGCCCGTGAGCCGATCGATGAAAAGGAGTTGGACAAGCACTGCCTGGCATCCTCGCTGGCCAGTTTCAAGCGGCCACGACGCTACCTGTTTATCGACGAGATTCCAAAATCACCGGTCGGCAAGATACTGAAGCGCATGCTTAGGGCTTCACCGAACAGTCAGGACTCTTCCACTACAACCAACCCATAACAGCAGGAGAAAATTATGCAAAACATCCATATCGAACAATTTCTCGCATCAGAATTCGACGGCTTTAGAGTCCAGGTTGATGCCAGCCGCGAACGTGCGGATATCATCCTCCACCGCCCGCCGCTGAATATCATTGCCATGGCCCAGCGCGATAAACTCCGCGAAGTTTTTGAGGTGCTGGATGCTCATCCGGCAGTGCGTATCATAGTGTTACGAGCTGAAGGTGAGCATTTCTCCAGCGGTGGTGACATTAAAGGCTTCCTCGAAGCTTCGCCTGAACATGTCTCAAAACTGGCCTGGAACGTCGCGGCGCCTGCGCGCTGTGAAAAGCCGGTGATTGCCGTCAACCAGGGCTTCTGCTTCGGTGTCGGCTTCGAGTTGTCGTTAGCCTGCGATTTTCGCATTGCTGCCCACTCGACCCTTTATGCGTTGCCGGAGCAGAACCTGGGACAGATCCCGGGCTCCGGTGGCTCGGCTCGGCTGCAGAAGATCATCGGGATCGCGCGCACCAAGCACATGGTAATGCGTGCCAAGCGGATCACCGGTGAACAGGCACTGGATTGGGGGATTGCCACTGAGTGCGTGGCGGATGCCGAACTGGACCCGGCGGTCGATGCTCTGGTGGATGAACTGCGGCGCTTTTCGCCCCTAGCCCAGCGCACCGCGAAAAAACTGATCAACGATAACGAGGACGCTCTGCTGGCGGTGGCGATCGAGATGGAAGGTCATTGCTATAGTCGCCTGCGCAGCTCCAACGATTTCCGTGAAGGTGTCGAAGCGTTCCACAACAAGCGCAAGGCGGTCTTCAGCGGTAACTGAACCGATACCGCTGCGCGAGCGGGCCGCCCCAGTCGTGAGCGCGTCCGCACGTCGAATGATAGTGTGTTTTGACCTCCTGCAGGATTGCCGTGTCTCATCCAAGGCGGCTCGGCCGGTTCCAAAGCCTCATTAAAATAACAAAGGTGTCGAAATCAATATGAGTAACAAAAATTATCAAACCTCCGCAGCCGAGGCTTTTAACGGCTCGGCTGAACATGAATCTCAGGAAGTTGGCAGCTTGCGCCAGGCCCTCAACCTTAAATCAGTTAGCGCGGGAGTCGTGGCTGCCCTGTTTGGCTGCTCGGGACCGGTATTGATCGTGGTCCGTGCCGCTGAGGCTGGCCAGCTGAGTAGTGGTCAGACAGTTGCCTGGCTTTTCGCGATCTATTTCCTTGGTGGCCTGATAAGCATCGGTATGGCGCTACGCTATCGACAGCCGATTTGCGGTGCCTATTCCATACCGGGGGCGGCGATTCTGATCGCGGCTCTCGGCGGGCTGGAATTCAGTGATGCGACCGGCGCCTTCATCATGTCGGGGGCCATCGTGCTGATACTGGGGCTTACCGGCGTGATCGGTAAACTGATGAAGTGGCTACCGATGCCCGTCGTGATGGCAATGATCGCCGGTGCGTTGATACGCTTTGGTATCGGTGCGGCCGAAGCGGTTGGCGCCGAGCCAATGATGGCGGGCCTGGCTGCGCTAGTTTTCTTCCTGGTGGCACGTTATTTGAAATCGGTGCCGCCGGTTCTGGCAGCTGGCGTGGTTGGCTTTATCGCAGCAATAACAATGGGCCTGGTCACACCGGCCGATGTCAATGTCGCCTTCATGATGCCTACTTTCACGGTGCCTACTTTCACGCTTGATGCCTTCTTCGCGATTTCGATTCCGTTGGCAGCCTTGGTGATCGGGGCTGAGAATGCCCAGGCTAGCGGCGTGCTGATGGCCGAGGGTTATAAGCCGCCGGTTAATGCGATGACTATTGTGTCTGGCATTGGCGGCATGCTGGCCGGTGCGTTGGGCGGCCACAATGCCAACATCGCGGGCCCCATGACGGCCATTTGTTCATCGCCGCAGGCTGGAGAGGACGCCGCGAATCGCTATGGCTCCACGTTAGTCAATGGTGTGCTGTTTTGCCTGTTCGGTCTTTTCGCCGGTGCGGCGGTGCCTTTTATTCTGGCGTTACCTAAGGCGCTAATTATAGTGGTTGCGGGAATGGCAATGATCGGGGTACTCCTGGCGGCCTTCCAACAGGCCTTCAACAAAGCATCCGGTTATCAAGTTGGAGCCTTCGTTGCCCTAGTAGTGGCGATGAGCAAACTGTCTTTGCTGGGGATTAGTGCTCCTTTCTGGGCGCTGGTAGCCGGTGTCGTAGTCTCTATGCTGCTGAATGAAGGCAAAGAGTCTAAGTAATCTGACGTCCACTGGTAGGCGATAAACATAATCGAAGGAGGTGACAGCATGCGTCAACTTGATCTGCAGGTGATAACCAAAGCCCTCGAATGGGTGTGTGAGGGGCGGCGGGTATGGCTCTGCACCGTGCTGTCCACCTATGGCTCCTCGCCTCGAGCTCCCGGTGCCATGCTGGTGGCCATCGAGAATGGGGGGCATGTCGGTTCTTTGTCCGGTGGCTGCGTCGAGGAGGAGTTTTTG